>Ga0209589_1003648_pt1 | contig 26882 bp, 20 predicted proteins | sample CowpeawhiteBW_FD_187525 | JGI IMG/M metagenome (GOLD analysis project Ga0209589, IMG submission 187525) | Root nodule microbial communities of legume samples collected from California USA - Cow pea white BW (SPAdes) (version 2) | ecosystem: Host-associated > Plants > Roots > Nodule | place: USA...
AAGGCCATTATCCTGCCAAAGACTAAGGCCTCCCGCTACTCTCACCACTTGGGTCAGTTTGCTCTACCTGAGACTCACTGACCCTTTAGAGTTTCGGGATGCGATCCTTACTTGAATCCATATCTTAATATATACACTACACACCACCATGGGGTCTCCCCATGAGACTCATGGAATTACGCCTATCACATACAAATTTCATGTCTCTCATCCCACAACCACCACTTTCATCTCATACATCAAATTCTCATTTCACCCAATCATCATGTACAATTCAATGCCATCACTCATACCAAACATATCAATTTCGTTCATAAAACCCAAACACCCCCAGCATATTCACGTACATCATATTTAGGAGGAATAATCCAGACAATACATGCCACAAATCATCCAAACAGTCAATAAAACAGTGCACACACTCACAAACTCGCTCAGGCAAGGGGCTGGCCTCACTCAAACAGTGGGCTCTCGCCTAGGCGAGACATGCAACAGGGGGTTTTCACGAACTCTCGCTCAGGTGAGACCTCCTCGCCTGAGCGAGACATGGCGTCGCTCAAAACGTGGACTGGTCGCCTAGGCGAGCGTTCGAGGCAGAACCTTAGGCGAGTCTTTGATACTCTTGCCTAGGCGAGACGAGCTCGCTCGGGCGAGAATATCAGATCTCCCCCACTGTTCCACGAGTGAAATCCCCAGAAACAAACCACATCAAGCATTTTAACGCCAATTCACACAATTACACACATCCTCCAGTCATTTCATGCATAACAGTAGTGGAAACAAGCACATGCAGCAAAAGAGACGAAAAGCCTAGCTCCCCTTACCTCTATTTTGGAGTACCAAAAGCAACCACCCCTATCTATGAGGTATCGCAGCTACAAGGACTAGAGTAGAGCTGAAATAAGAAGATCCAAACCAAAACGGGGTTAGGAGATCGAACCCTGATATACCCAATGCGCTCAACAGCAAAAAAAAGGAGAAGAATTAAACTAAAGCTCTAGAGTTCGACTTACCAGGAGTACAAGATGGTTTATGCTAGCTTGGAGATAGGAGATGATACGTGCCCTAACAGAGCTTTGCTTCGTAGAGGGAGACAGGAGGGGGCTCTGTTTTTGAAAACCCAGGCAGAGAGAAATGAGGAAACAGAAAGGGTATGGGGGGTTCCACAGTTGGGCTGGCCTTGGGCCTACGAAAAGGCCAGGCCCAAGAGTTATAACTGTAAAAAGGGGTTTACAGTTACTATTATTATCGGTTGGTAAAATTGTTGCTGTATAATTTCTTTTTTATAAAAAATACACTTAATTGCAAAAATAATCGTTATATAAGTACTTCTAGAATTCATTTGACAAATGTAGTAGTTATTTTACTTTTTCTAATGCATGTACGAAACTCTTTTTAATTTTTTAAACATATTATATTAGAATAATGAAATAAATTTGCTATATGAAAATAGGACATTTTAAAAATAAATTTATCTTTTTTTACAGAAAAGGCTTCGTTCTAATCAAATTTTAGTATGCATGAGTTTAATTCCCATTAAAAATAAATAAAGTTTGAGTCCCGCCAATTTATAAATATAGCTCTCAACTTTTTAAAAAAATATTCAATTTAATTTTTTAATTGTTTAAAAATGTTCATTTTTAATTTTTTTTAATTTAGTTACTCAATTTAAAATTTTGGTTTAATTTAATCATTTTATTTTCTAAAACAATTCAAATTTGTCCTCTTCGATTTGAGACAAAATTAGTAATTAAGTTTAATTACAATTTATATATACATATTAAGTTTTTTTTTTATAATTTAAACATCAAATCACTTCACTTAAACACTCAAATTATTTTCTTTTTTGTATTCACTCCGTTCTTTATTCCAATAGTTTTTTATTAGAAAAATTGTCCAAGGCCTACCCTTTCTTAAATCAAATTGTGAATATTATGTCAGAAATACTAGTACTCTTTTTAATTTAGGTGGAGTAATTTGACGTATAAATTCTAAAAAAGGTAGCATGTATATATAAGGAATAATTAAACTTAATTACTAATTTGGTCTCAAATTAGAGATGACAAAATTGAATCGTTTTAAGAAATAAAGACTAAATTAAATAAAAAATTTAAATAGAGAGACTAAATTGAAAGTTTGAAAAAAAAATTAAACCTTTTTAAACAATGGGAAGATCAAATTGAACATTTTTAAAAAATTGGAAAACTAAATTGAACAAAAAATAATAAGGAAACCAAAATGAAAAAAAAATAGAGAACTAAATCACAAATTAAGTCTCTATTTTGATATAGGGTCTTTAAAAGACTTTTTCTTTTATGATTTGTTCGTGTGGAACCTGTAAAAAATACTTTATAGAATTCAATGTTGTTTGGTTAAACAATGAGAATAGAAAAATAGAGGGAGTAACAACTTTAAACCATTTACATCCAATAAAAAAAATGTTTTGGATAACTCATGTAAAACCCCCACAAAAACACAAATATTATATTCTCTTCTTCTTTTTTTCTATTTTCTTCCTTATTTCTAAAATTTTACCTTCAATATTTATCTTTTTCAATATATATATATATATATATATATATATATATATATATATATATATATATATATATATATATCCTATGAGATTTTTTATACATAATAAGTTTTTATTTGCTCTACAATTTATTTTTCTCTTATTTTTCCTGTGACTTTATCATCAATGTTAGTGGGGTTAGTCAACGAAAGTGGTCCTGTCAATTTGTCTTATCACATACTAAATTTTTATTACATTTAGATACATTTTTCTAGGTCTCTGAGTTCTTAGTACCCTTATTTCTTAGTTTTGTTTGGAAATTTACTTTAAAAATACATATTTCAAGTAGGGAAAACTAACTTTTTTTTACTAATGTTGTGAATTAAACGAGTTGTGGTTTTTTATTTTTTTAGTGGATTATAAAACAAGAGTGACGTTGAATATTGATGTTGATTGAGTTTTATGTAGAATATGTCATATGTGATATTTGTGTGGTCGTGTTTTTGGTTATCTGATTTAGTGGATTGTAAAAGAGTAGTGAATATTGATGTTAATTGAATTTTTTGCTGAATATAATATATGTTATATTTGTATGGTTACGTGAACAGTAATCCTTTAAGATATATCAATTGAATCAATTTATTCTATGTGAGATTAACTCTTGAACTAAATGTAGAGTTTTTGGCATGATAAATGAGTAAAAACACTAAAATAGAACCAAGTTAAGTATTTGATACATATATGAAACCTATAATATTATGCAAACTCGTTAGGCAGGTAAAACCCTCATTGAGAAAAATTATTTTATGAAAAATTAAAAGAGCTCAAGATGGTTGGATTGTTGGGCAAGTCAAATCTAATTGGACAAGTCTTTCCCAACATTTGGAGTCACAGGATGAGCCATACTCTCACTCAACGAAACAATGTATACAAAATACCTTAGTGTCCATTTGTTAGGTGAGTAGAATTTTTGTTGGACAAGCCAAAATTCACCTATTGTGTTAAGGCCTTTGGGTAAATGTCTATATGTACTTAATGTTATGAGCATGCCAATGATGGCTAAGCGAAATAGTATTTCATGAATTCTATATAAATAAGTTTTAAAATGTTAAAATTCATTTATATTTTACTATTTTGTTATATTTTATTAATATATTGTGTTTATACATTACATTGTACTTGGACATTATAAATCTATTGTGTTGGAGGAGGGGGAGAAGATGGATTTGAGTGGATTAGAGGATGAAATTTATGTTGTTTACTTGAAGAGATTTAGAAGTGAAAATGAGTGAATTTAGAAATAAAATTTGTGAAAATTTCTTAGTGATTTGATTGATTTGATAAATTAAAAATTAAGTTTAATTGAAAGAAAAAAAATTACCAAATTGCCCTCGATTTGGAAAGTAATATAAAATTATATTTAGATGAGTTAGATTTATTTTATAAAGAATATTTAATGAATAAATTAGAAAAAAATAATTATCATAATAAAAACAAAACAAAATATAATATATTTACATATCGATTTATTTTTTGTAAACATTTTAAAAATTTGGAGTATTAATTATTATTGTAAGTATAATTTTAAAAGTCATATTTTTACATTATTATCATAATTATCTAACATTATTAACGATGATTTGCATCATTAATTTACATAAATTAAGAAAACAAGCACGTGAATAAACTTGAATTAAGAAAAAAAAAAAGGTATTACGGTAATCTTACACAAATCACCTTCAAATATCACATATGAGAGAGGATGAGAAAATAATAGAATCCCTCAATTCCTTATTTTTCCCTTCTCTCAAATTCCTACAAGTGAATACCTAAGTCACCCGCAAATCATTCCTCTCCTTCTCTTCTAAATAATAAATACTCTCAACTGAACACAATGAAAATACATAAAAAATTTATCACATCTCTCACTAATATACATTATTTATCTCAAAATTTAAATGCTAATAAATCAATTAATTGAACTGAATTTCTAATGAAATTGTAATTTTTATATTATTATCTTGTTATAAATTTATATTTAATAGTCTACCATTGCATTTATTATCTTGGTGATGACATATTATCAGTGTACCGTGTACATGAATAAATATATGGACAGGTATAAAAACACCATTTACGAGACTTTGAAAATTTATTTTTGTCTCTTTCTTTATATATATATATATATATATATATATATATAATATTTTGTTTAAAGATGTTACCTCATAAGCACATATGTCACATTATTATCTTCTCTAAACATTGACAAATAATAAACTTAAAAAAAATCAATATTATTTACAAGATTTACATTTAAAGTATTATAGATATATTTTTATTTCTTTTATAAAACACACAATTTAATATTATAAAAAATAATAAAATATAAAAACAAATATAATAAAGAATGAAATTTTTTATTAAGATATTTTTTTATTATCTTTTGAGTTTTAGATTGTACTTATCCTTTATTATCATTTGTTTTTGAAGAAAAAAAACTTACACCCAAATTCACTATTTCTTTTTTATAATTTCTCATGTCTTTTTTCATTTTTGAAGAAAAAAAACTTTATTATTTCACTTGAAATACTAGGTGTATTTTGGTGTATAATATAAATCAAATAATATAAACAGATATAACAATTTACTGTTTATATGTTAAATTAGTAAAATAATAACAATACATTGTCTGATAATACCAAATATTCTATGGTATTAAGGAATATCATGTCATAATCAAACTTTCGAGGTTTACTGGTAGATATATATATATATATATATATATATATATATATATATATATATATATATATATATATATATATATATATATGGTTAATATATAATTATTTGCACCAACAAATATATTTCAGGATATTTTTCAACCACTTTATGACAATCAAACTGAATGAACCTTATTGGGCCGCAACGTTATTCTATTATATCTATTTATTGTAGATAGAACAAAATATGAATAATAAGGTTGTCTTTTTAAGTCTTATATTAAAATTTCACATTGGTTTGGATGATTCCAACCACTCAATTCATCTAAATAGATTGGATTAATTTTGTTCCATCGAGTCAATTCAAGAACTTATTGAAAATTTTATATATATATATATATATATATATATATATATTTATATATATGTTATGTATATAGTCATCGAAAGATTGTAGTTCTATATAGTTATATGACACTAGTCTTATACATATAAGATCTTTGACACCATTTTAATCCAAAAACTTTCGATCCATGAAAATAATACGACAAAAAGTTTATTATTTAACAATTTAACAATTTATTAATTTAATTTCTTTTAATTTCACTACTTAATTTACATTTATATTATTGATTTAGTTTACTTACAATATATCTTTTTAAAATATTATATAAAATCTAAAAATATATGAAAATGACCTCTTTAAAATAACTTTTGAAAAGTTTAACGTAATTCACTCAAATCAATTTAATCAATTAAAAATAAATTGAAGTTATTTGTTTTGAAAAAAAACATGTCACTGATAGTAGCATGGTGAAGAAGCACTCTAAAGTCTGACAAGAAACGGGATTATTAGAGATAAACACAAAATACACCTACATCATAATTTGTTAAATTATTTTTATATAATTGAAATGTGATTTTTCTGAAAACTAATCTTATGTATAATTATTCTGAGCTTGACTAATTTATGGCTTTAACTATTTTAAATTAAAAGTTTTATTTTATTTTCTTAAATATAATGTGAAAATTGAATACAGTCACACAAACATGTCTTTACCTATGATTACCGAGTCTATGCTAGTTGATAAAATGAGAGTCAGCTTGACTAATCACAGAAGAAGTTGACGATTTGCCTATAATTTGGTCTACCATATTTATTTATTTCTTACTTTTCTTTTATTTTGTAAATACATTTAAAATTATATTTAATGATATAATTTTTCAATAAATTAATTTTAGGTTTAATTATGTCTGTAGTCCCCATTTTCGGAACAAAATCTCAATTTGATCTCTATATTTTTTTTTTATTTCAATTTGGTCTTTGTTTTGGGAAATTTGATCTCAATTTAATAATTTATGGTAGTGGTACAATAACAACGTTAGATGTGGTGACACGTGTCAGTTCCTGAATTTTTTGATTATTTATTTATTTTTTTGAATTAAAAAAAAAGCGACGTGTTAATGCTATGTGCCAGTATTATACTAGGGGTCATTTCCTCATTCTCAATTTGATCATGTATTTTAATTTTTGTCTCAATTTAGTCACTATTTTTGTAAAAATAGTGCAATTTCGTCCCTTTATAAATTGAAACACAAGTTAATTTTTATATAAATTATATAAAAATATTTTTATTGAATTTGATATTTTTATTCAAATTGATATTTTTATTATATATTTTTAACATAACTACGTTTATTTAAATTTGTGTTTCACATTCAACTTTACTTAAAATTGTTTTCAAATTTTAAATTTATATATTTTTTATTGTTACATGAACTAGTTAAAATTATTTTAAAAATTTTAAAAATTATTATTTTTATATCAATTCAAACATTTGTGTAAAAATTTTGAACTTTACACATTTTAAAAATATAAAATTATTTGAAATATAAATTCAAATAAGAAAACAATATTAAAGTACGATATAATGAAATATCAGTATAATTTATGAATTTTTTTCTATTAACATTGTTTTCTATTAATAATTTTAAAAATAATTTTAAATAAAGTTCAATGTAAAATATTAATTAAATAAACTTATTTTTGTTACAAATATTTACTTGAAATATCAATTTTTGTAGAAATATTTGTGTACATTTACATAGAAAATAGATTTGATTTCAATCTGGAGAGGGACAAAATTACTCAATTTTTACAAAACTTGAGACTAAATTGAGACAAAAATTAAAATAAAAGGACCAAATTAAGATAATGAAGATGACACCTGACATATAAGTGACATATGTAATTGTTATTGTCACATCCCTCTATTACTGCCACGTGACACGATGACAACTTGACACGTGACATGATAACAACTTGACATGTGACAAATTTTTTTATTTAAAAAAATAATAATAAAGAAAAAATAAAAAAAATAAAAAACTCAAAAAAGCTAGGAATTGACACGTAGTATTCTCTTTAACGGTAGTATTATACCACTAACGGAAGAGATCAAATTGAGAAAAAAAAAAGAATTAAATTGAGATTTTACAACGAAGATCGAGACAAAAAATATAATTAAATCTTAATTTTATAAAATTTAAAATTAGTGTGTTAAAAGTAACGAGGAAGTGGGTCTTGTAACCTAACTGCTTGGTTGGCCGCGTCACACATCATGCATGTATATGTGTTTTTTTTCTTTTTTTTTTAAGTTTTCTTATCTCTTAAATACTTTCTCTCTCCGTGAAGTCCAAACAAAACTTGTTTTGTTCTAGCAGGTACTACCATAAATTTCACCAACCCACAAATTTCCATTTTTGCAAATAACAAATCCCTCATTCCTAATTCTTTTTCTTTACCCAATTATATATATATATATATATATTAATGTTGTCAAAATAAAAAATAATGATTATTGTTGTTATAGAAGTAATATTGTATTATATATTATATATTTCATTAACAATTATTAGACATGTAGACATGTGTTGTGAACTTAGAAAAGGATAATTATTATAATCATAAAATTAATATTATTTTGTAGATTACATATTTCATTAATAAGTATTACACATATGTACACGTGTACATGTTTAATATTTTTATTAATGAAACTAGCATAAACATAAACTTAATGTTATTGTTTGTGTATATATTTTTTAAATATTTTTGATATTATATTAGTAAGTAATAATATTGTAATATTATTAAGTTAATTTATAAATTAAAATCATATTTATTAAAAATAAAGTGAAGTATATCAAAATATATAAAAAAAATCATTGATAAATAAAGAAAAAGAGAAGAAACAAAGATAACCGATTTTATAAAAAAATTTGTAAAAGTAACGATCAATTTTTAAAAATTTAATAAATTATTATATTTAAAAGATAAAATTAATATTTTGAAATATAAATAGGAAAATTCTCTTTCTTTATATATTGTTATAAATATTATATATATATATATATATATAAACAATATTATTTTTATGATGATAATAATTATAATTAATTTTTTATGTTAATAACATTGATATATGTGACTTTAATTTGTTTTAATAACAATTATAAATTTATCATTTATTAATGTATAAAATGTGTGTTGGATGTGTTATATCCTGCATCATAAATTTATACCAGAGATAATCAATATTAATATTCACCACAACATAGTTCTATCAGATATTTTTAATTATTTTAAAATAATATGAATTACTAACTTTTTTTTTTTGAAAAAATAGCTAATATATTAAAGAATCTTTTGAAGAAATATTTTAGTCCTTAAGTAACATTACCATTACAAAACTATTAATTTTCTTAATTCCAGTAAATTAGACCATTAAGTCCTATAAATAAAACAAAAGAATATTTTGATATAGCTTTTAAAATTTCAAAATGCATTAAGATGACATGACATAATGAAAATGTAATCTCAATCTTCAACGTAAAAAGTTGAATTTTTATTCCTCACGTGGTAAAAAAAAATTATATTCAGAGCATCTCCTAAAGAAAATCAATAATTAAAATTGTAGCGATTCAGAAAATTCAGTTTTTATTGTTTAGCAGTGTGTACTTAAGTAAAATCTGATGGTAATTAGAATGAAAAGTGAAGAAAGTAATGATACATTACTATTTATAATTAGATAATTCTATAACAACGTGCTAAAATTATTGTATACCTTATATTATTGTTATTTTGTATTGATTGATTATCCCACAATAACATTAAAAGCAGCAAAGCACAAACCTTAACAAAATTTACATGATCTGCCCCAATCATTCTTAGTCATAGCCTGGCTCTCTCATCTTCCCCCGAAAAGGACCGTCCTCAGAACCCTCCACAACCCACCACCATGGTCGAAACCAGACGCAGCAGCTCCTCCTCTTCCAAGCGCTCTCTCTCTTCCTCCTCTCCCCCCAACAACACCAAAAGATCCAAGGTACAATCTTTACTCTTTCCCCGCTACCCACGGCTCGGTTTTTTGTGTCAATTCCCCCTTTCCTCATATGGGGATTCCATTTTAATCTCAATTCGAGATGGGTGTCCCGTCTTGACCGATTCTCTGTGGTGACGCAGGTGTCCGAGGATTCCTCATCAACAACCGTGCCCTCCGTAGCTCCGGTCAACGAATCTGGACCCGCCAATGAATCTGCCGAACCGGAGCTGCGGCCCTCTGATCTGCCCGATACGGCGTCGTTGAAGGCCGTCGATGGGTGTGATGCGATTTCGCCTGATAAATCTCCGTCTACACCTGTGGAGGGGGAGGCTTTGGTGTCCCCTCAGTGTCTAGGTAAGGAAATTACTACCTTTTTCGCTCGGGTTTCATATCGGGTTGTTGGTTCTGTGCATGCATGTGGTTTTCAGATTGGTGAGATTTATGAATTTGTGGGAAATTAAGGTGAAACAGCGGAGAAATCGAAGGGGGCTGGGGCGGCGGCGACTGTGTCCGCGGGCGGTCGGTCGAAGAAACGCCCTACGAAATTGAACCCCAAGGTTGCGTGGGCAAAGCTCCTTTCACAGTGTTCTCAGGTTTGTTTTTGTTGTTCTTAGTTGGGTTTTTACCATGCTTGCTTGTTTTGGGTTGTGTGTGTCTCTGAGTGATTTAGTTTTCAAATTTCGCAAGATGAATACATCGCAATTTTGACCTTCGAAGTTTTCTTTTGTTAAGAATAGTGATTTTGGTGGTTCCGGAGCTGTTGTGTTTGTGTTTGTGTTTGTTTACTCTTGTATGGATAGATGCTTAATACTTTTCACATTTCACACATAGTTTTCAATCCCACAGTGTCACGGATTGACTGACATCTAAACTTCTATAGTGGGATAGCTGGAAACGGGAGACCCCTTAATGCTAGGGAAATAATTTATACCACACATATGTAATTGCTAAAAGATAAAAGAATTACCAGAAACTAAAAAACATTTTTATAATTAACCAGTGTAGTCAAATAGCGACTATATGCTATATAGTGCTCTTGTTGCAGAATTTCTTGGATCTGCAATCACAGTGCAACTTTTGCTATTTGCCTGCAATGCTCTCTGCTGTATGATATAGCAGAGAATTGATTTTCCGCTATCTGCAACTGTTATCATTGGATGAATGAGGGAAGGAAACAATTGAAGATTGTAAGTACAAAAAAATAATTTATACTACCATTATTTAATTTGCTTGAACATATAAAAGTTACCAAAAAACAAAGATACATATCATAATTAATCACTGTTAAATAGCTTCTGTAGTGGGTGCTATAGCATATTGCACTATTGGCTAGTTGAATTCCTTGAACCCATGGTTGTTATGGTGTGTGCTGCAATGGTGTCATGGTTGTGGCATGTCTCCTGCATCCTCTTGTCATCTCTAGTGAGTCTCTGGCCAATTGAACTTTATGGTTAATATCATACCAAATTTTATTCGATTTATATTTGTTTGCATGCAACTTGAATTTTTTATACATATATTTCACTCGGTATGTGATTTCTGTTATTTTTTCGTTGATGATATGAGCTATATTTTATAGCAGATTATTGGCTTTTCTGTTTTCTGGGATCCACAATTGCACTAAAATAATCAAAAGTCGAACTTGCACACAAGTGAGTGACAAAACTCAAGGAACATATGTGCACCAAATTTAGAACATATCTCTCAAATTAAATGTTAAAACTGCAAATAAATAAGAAAGAGTTCTGAAATGTGATGTGTGAAATGACGCTTGGCTAGAAACAATTTCAGTGCTGTGGATTACGAGAAACACTACTGGGCTCTGTGAATGTCTGGAAAGCAAAGAGGTCTTACCCTACTTGAGTTTTTTGGTCTCAACTCTCAAATGCAAGTGCAAAGCTGCATTTAATCTTGAATCACAAACACAGATTTGCTGGTTTAAAACATGGGGTAATGGAAAAATTACCGGAAGGGTTACTTGAATGGTGGACGAAACAGTGGGTGAATAGAAGATTTTTGTAGACATCCATCTCAAGAGTGACGGTTTTCCAGGATAGTGTCTGTACTTTGCAGGCATGTATGTTCTGCTATCAGTAAATGATTGCGGCACAGAACCACTCCAATGACTTACTGATCACTATGATTCTGGGCTCTGAAATTATTCAAGCCTTCTCATATTTTCTAAATACTGCAGGATGCATAGTTGACTGTTGCGTAATTACTGCCTGAAGTATTTATCATACTATACTGAATAATTACGCCTATCTCCTGAGTTTGTTATTGGTGAAAATTATGTTAGAAACATATGTAAACCATGGGGTAACTTGTCTCAGGCCAACGTTACCAAAAAGTAAAAGATTCTCCAGTCTCCTCCCCTTCACCAAAACAGTTTGAACTGTAGCCCTGCAACTGCACACTTTTAATCACAACTTTGTCAAAGAAAGAGGGGAGAGGATCATAATTCATTGCTGGAAATCTAGTTAGGAAACAAGCCATATGTTGTCTTAGAGTTTATGGTAAGGATGTGTCTGTAAAGCAGAGAGTTTTCGTCTCCTATGTAATAAGGGTTTTAGCTACAAGGCTATACCTTGGTTTTTTTGCCTTTGATCTCCATTATGAACATCTTCCACCTCAGAAAGCTCATAGGGTAAGGGGTGGTGGAAGCGAATACAGATTCCTCATAAGGGGTGACACCCATATGAGGCAAACCACTCTTGAAGTTTTAATCAGCTGCCGCCATGGGGGAAGGGAACTTGGACTTTTGGGTTGTAAAAGGTGTTTCCTTTTCCCGTTGTGTGCTGCTATACATGCATATGTGCCCAAAGTAAGGAAAGAGAGGGTTGAGGGAGGGTATCAAGGAAAGTAAAAGGAAAATGATCATTGAGGAAAGAAGGAAGGAAATGTGAGTAGGAAGACAAAGGGGTGTTGTTTTGTGACATTGGAGGTGCTGCTATCCAGTAGACATTGGAGAAAGGGAAGTAAGTTTGCAGATTGAGAAGGACATGAAAATGGGTGTTGTTTCATGAGATGCAGGTGAAGGAAGCAGTGATGCTATTTTACCTGGCTGTGGGGCAGTGATTACAAGGTGGTGACTGGACGAAGTGTTTTTGCAGAATTTAGAGTAGAGATACAAATAATTTAACAGGAAGCTTAATCTCTCAAACAAGAGGTTGTTTATCATAATAAGCGATAATGTTATGGGAGGTTTGTTTAATTAGCACCAAGTTAAGATTGAAAGGAGATGCCTTAGTTGTCCAGGGCTCTTATTTGATAGTAAGAGCTAATTACTTGACTCACTTTGTTTGGCATACAATTGTCTTAAATTATGACAATCCATGCAGAATAAGTAAATTAGTTGGATTGGATGTGATTAATAGCAAAACAAATCAATATTGACATACTTTTACTTTGGGGTTGAATCTAGGAAATTTGGGATATCGAGTCATTTTGTGCATTACCTAGAGCAGATTTTGTTTTTTACTGTATGTCACAAATTTCATTTGGTAGATATGTCTTAACAGGACACCTGGTTCTATTGCAATTACATATTCAATTTATAAGGTGTTTCTTTAACTGTGCAGAACAGATTTGGAGTAGTTTGATGAAAACAAATATTGTATTTGATTTTCTTTTTGAAAAAATATTGTTGATGGTAGACTTGTGTAGTATTCATGTATATTTTGAGGTTTGTTCTATTTGCTGTTGGATTAAAATGGGGAGGGGGGAGTCTGAGCTGGTTTATGTTTGTTTTCTTAAAGATTCCATTTCTTATGCACTATTATATATTTGGAATTAATCTTTTTGCTATTTATCCTTTTCCAGAATCCTCATGTGTCCATTAGTGATCTTAGCTTCACTGTTGGTCAAGGTCGTAATTGTAATTTATGGCTTAAAGATCCCACTGTTGGTAATATGTTGTGCAAGTTGAGCCACATAGAGGTAGAGTTTCCTCTTTTGTCTTTCAAAACTTGAAATGATCAGTTGAATAGCTAATTATCCATCTGCTTTCCAGCTTTATCATGACAAATAGTCATTTCTCAAACAAAAAAGAACCTATTTTAGACTTTTGATTAAAGATATTAATGAAATGAAGTAGTTTTGTTTTGGATGCTTCATAAAATTATTCACTCTAAAGAAAAGTACTATTAAGCATTTCAGTGGATTTTTAAGATTACTGACCATGAATGTTGTTGGACTCTGCACAGCGTGGAGGCTCGTCTGTTGCATTACTTGAAATCACAGGGGGCAAAGGTTCTATTCAAGTTAATGGCAGAACTCATCGAAAGAATACCCGTTTGATTTTAAGTGGAGGAGATGAGGTGGTCTTTGGTTCTTCTGGCAAGCATGCTTATGTATCCTTTACATATGGTTCTATTAGAAGAATTTATCTGTTTTCCATCTACTTCCTGTTGCTCCTTCCTTCTTTCATTGCATGCTTATGTGATCACTTACATTGTACAAGGATATCAGTTAGTCATGTCATGTGTTCTGCTTATTCACTATTAAGCTGCTGTTTTTTTCCATTCCTAAATTTCTTTTGTTTATGTATTATGTGTCCTTAACACTGAATTCAGATCTTTCAGCAGCTCACAAATAACAATATTAGTCATGCTGGTATACCTTCTTCTGTGAGTATTTTAGAAGCCCAGAGTGCTCCTATAAATGGAACACAAGTTGAAGCTAGATCTGGTGACCCTTCTGCCGTTGCTGGAGCTTCAATATTGGCCTCTTTATCTAATCTTCATAAAGACTTATCTCTCCTTTCATCTCCTGCTAAAAGTGGAAAGAATGTGCAACAGAACACTGACATTTCATCACTACCTTCTGGCAATGGGGATGATGTGCCTGACAGTGAAATGAAGGATGCCACCACTAAAGATGTACCATCATCTGGAGTTTTCTCTGCTGACAAAACTGTTCTAGCATCCTCTAACACTGTTAATGAAAATCCCAGTCTTGACGCAACTGAAGTTGACACAACTGTGGATGCTGATGTTGGGAAGGTAGCTGCTGCTACATATGAATTAAGGCCATTACTGCGCATGCTTGCTGGCTCATGTCCTGAACTTGATTTAAGTTGTGGCATTAATAAGATATTGGAAGAGCGAAGGGAATTAAGAGAACTCCTTAAAGATGTTGATACCCCAACAATATTGGCTTCAACCAGGCGGCAAGCATTCAAGGACAGTTTAGAACAGAGAATTCTCAAATCTGAGGATATTGATGTCTCTTTTGAAACTTTCCCCTATTATCTGAGGTGCATACAATTACTTGTTATCAAGTTATCTCTTCATTGTTCTGTCTGAACTACAAGGCCCGTATGGTCACAATTATATTTGAACTAAGGCTATGTTGGTATTCTTTGTTTTTAAAGTAGTGGGTTGAATTGCTTGTAGTTACTGGCACGATTGAGGAGAGATAATTTATGGTTACTTAGTTATGATGTTTTGTATTATGCAGTGATACAACAAAGAGTGTTTTGATCGCTTCTACATTTATTCATTTGAAGTGCGATGGTTTTTCAAAATATGCTTCCGACCTCCCATCAGTGTCTCCGCGAATATTGCTATCTGGTCCTGCAGGTGGTTTACATAATTATTGTTTATGCTTCTACTTCCCCCTTTTGTGATAGAATAATGATATCTTTTATGATTCTTGTGTAGGTTCGGAAATATATCAAGAGACTTTGTGCAAGGCACTAGCGAAGCATTTTGGTGCCAGGCTACTGATTGTGGATTCCCTTTCATTGCCCGGTGTATGTTTTATTAGACATTCTTCCTTTGTTGTTGAGATTTTTCAAAATCTCCTTACCAGTCTAAAGTATTTCCTAATCATGGTGTTTACTGGGATTGTTTGCTAGATTCTGTTGAGATGGTTGTTTGGTCAATCAGGATTAATGTACACTTATTCTTAATTAAGCAATTGGTTTTTCAGGGAGCACCTGCAAAAGAATTAGATTCTGCTAAAGAAAGTTCCAGACCTGAAAGGCCATCTGTGTTTGCCAAGAGAAGTTCCCAGACTGCCACATTACATCACAAGAAACCAGCGTCTAGTGTTGACGCTGAAATTATAGGTGGATCCACGCTAAGTTCTCAAGCTATGCTGAAGCAAGAGGTTTCCACTGCATCATCAAAAGGGACTTCTCTTAAAGAGGGTATGCTGTTGTGCCCTAGATATAAGCATTGATCTGCAAATTTACTTCCCATTGTCTTTTTGCATTACAATGAATGCATGGTGACATTTTTTGTCTTTAATGACATGTTGCTTTCTAAATTTGCAGGTGATAGAGTAAAATTTGTTGGGAATTTTCCTTCTGCCGTCTCGGCACTACCAAATTATCCTTCAAGGTAATTTGTTTAATGGAATAGTTATACTTAAAATATTTTTACAACCATGAGTAATAAAGGTTGATCTATGAATTATTAGATTTTTATTTTGTTCTTTTTTATATTGAAGGATGTACATAAAAACTGTTTTAGTATGGCTTGAGAAAGCATGCTAAACTTTTAGTAAAGTGCAATGGGATTTTAGTGGCAGTTCTCATTTGCAGAGGTTATAACTTCAGAAAGAATCACACTTTTTTGGCAAAAAGGAAAATAAATACTTTCACTCTGGAGCCGTTTCTTAGTACTTCATTTCTGATATTTTTGTGTTTTTGTTGTTCATCCTTTTGTATTTAACTGAAGCTAAATTCACTTTGAGCTCCAGATTTACTGTGTTATGGGTTTTTTATGGATTTTTCTCTGGTTCATTGCTCCTAGGCTCCTAGCTATTCAGAAGGTGTTTCAATTTCTGTTATACTTACTAACTAGAGAGCTTTGATGTTTTTGAAATTTCATTTTCACATTTTTAAATATCTGTTTATGTTAATATTTTAACCTCCTGCAAATTTTTTATATTTAATCTTTTGGTTAAGTTTTGTTATTTTTTATTTTTTATTTTTTGGAAATGAAGAGTTTAATTCTTTCTATATTGGTCAGGGGACCAAGCTATGGCTCCCGGGGTAAAGTTATGCTTGCTTTTGAAGATAATGGGTCTTCAAAAATTGGGGTTAGGTTTGATAAATCAATTCCAGATGGCAATGATCTTGGAGGCCTTTGTGAAGATGATAGAGGGTTCTTTTGTTCGGGTAATTCACTATGTTTGATTGAAATTTTGTTGCTTTATCTGCGTATTAGCATATTCTATGCTATTATTTTAGCACATATAATTTATTGAAGATTTAAACTGCAGCAAATCATTTACTACGGGTAGATGGCTCCGGAGGGGATGATACGGACAAAGTTGCAATAAATGATATCTTCGAGGTTGTCCCAATTCGTTACTGGTTGAAAAGATGCTTCTATTCTTAAAGAAGTACATTTAACATTCCTCTTTGCTTTGTGCATAGGTTACCTCTAATCAGAGTAAAAGTGGTCCATTAGTGTTGTTCATAAAAGATATAGAGAAGACAATGGTTGGGAACTATGAAGTTTTGAAAAATAAATTTGAAAGCTTGCCACCAAATGTTATCGTTATTGGCTCTCATACTATGCTTGACAATAGAAAGGAGAAGGTACTGTCTCATTATTGTATTTTATCTAGCATTACATTCTCAGGGTATCTTGATTACGGGAATGTTTTTGCTGCTTTATCTAATTGCTGCATGGTTATGCTTCCAGACCCAACCTGGTGGCCTTCTATTTACCAAGTTTGGGAGCAATCAGACAGCACTACTCGATCTTGCCTTCCCGGTAAAGAGTCACTGCCCTTGCACTTCTTACCTTGATTTAAAGCATGCATATTTCTAGCTTGGAAGTTACAGCGCTTGTCTTCTGTACCTTCATTATTCCTTCCTTGGATATAGATCTAAATCCTTGTTAATATCGTTATAGCTTGGTTGTTTATGGTTCTTTAAGGAATTAATTATAAACCCAGCACCATTTCTTCCTTTTTTTAGGATAACTTTAGTAGACTACATGATCGGAGCAAAGAAACCCCTAAAGTAATGAAGCAACTTGGGCGCCTTTTCCCAAACAAAGTGACAATACAGCTGCCTCAGGTATGAAGTCACATTGTCTACATTTGAAATTTATTCCATTGCTATTTACAGTTCATGTATTCATATTATGTCTAAACTTCTACAGGATGAGGGTTTACTTTCCGATTGGAAGCAACAACTAGAACGTGATATTGAAACTATGAAAGCTCAGTCCAATATTGTCAGCGTTCGCACGGTGAGTCCAGCAACACATGTTAATTTTTATGTGCTTGTTTTCTATTTTAATTTTAATATTTGTTATGCTTCCTTCCACTTCATGCTAGGGGATAAGATTTTTTGTTATATTTTATGATTGCCCTTGTTGCTGCATTTTTTCTGCATTTTTCAATTTTTTCAGCGGTTTGTGGTTAGGTGTTATTTGCCTTTGGAATATGTGGCATTACTTGCATTGCCTGAGAAATTTTCCCAACTGGCTTATTAATGTTCTACGTACGTCATTCAAAATGTTGTTTATGTGGATAATTTTTTGTTTCCTGTCACTTCAAGCCTGCCTGTCTTGCTTCACATGGCCAACTACTGCTAACAAAATGATTCCTTGATGTTCATTTTTTAAGCATTGTGTGTGACTTAAGTTTTCTTTATTAGATACTAACATTTCTTTGCCATTGTCAAACATCTGATAAGATTCTTCTAATGATTCAGGTTCTCAATAGGATTGGATTGGATTGCCCTGACCTTGAGACTCTGTGCATCAAAGATCAAACCCTAGCTACTGAAAGTCAGTTTCTTTGTTCTTTTTTTCTGTTATGTATAGATTTTTTTCCCAACTGAATGAGAGCTGAGATTTGCTGTCTTATTATTGATCATATCCTTGCAACTCCATTTTCTAGGTGTGGAGAAGATCGTTGGCTGGGCTATAAGTTACCATTTTATGCATTCATCCGAAGCTTCTACCAAAGATTCTAAGCTTGTGATATCTGCAGAAAGGTTTTATTCTTTATTTTTGGGCGTGTTGCTTTTCTTGTAACAGTATTTTTATTGACACAACTTTCGTTTTACTGTGCAGCATTAACTATGGGCTTAACATTCTACATGGCATTCAAAATGAGAACAAAAGCTTGAAAAAATCACTCAAGGTAGTTTAACACTAGATATTAAAAGCTTAAGCCTTTTATCATAATTTCTTGAGGAGATATTTTGCTTTGCTGGTATCCATCTGGTTTCCTTACTTTGGCATGGTTTGAATTATGGAACAGTTACCTGTATTTTTTATTTGTTTTTCCAGGATGTGGTTACTGAGAATGAGTTTGAGAAGAAGCTTCTTGCTGATGTTATTCCACCAACTGATATTGGGGTCACATTTGATGATATTGGAGCTTTAGAAAATGTAAAGGACACCTTGAAGGAATTGGTTATGCTTCCTCTTCAGAGGCCTGAATTATTTTGCAAAGGACAGCTCACAAAGGTGAATAGATTTCCGTTTTAGTTGCTTTAAATGAGGACTTGTGGAACACGTTTTTTAAGTAGATCATATTCATATAATGTGTGTAGCACCTCATTTTAATTACTTTGGATGTAGCCTTGCAAGGGAATATTGCTTTTTGGCCCCCCTGGAACAGGAAAAACAATGCTTGCAAAGGCTGTAGCTACTGAAGCTGGAGCAAATTTCATTAACATTTCAATGTCCAGCATTACTTCAAAGGTACTGATGTGCAAATTTCTTTTTTGTTATGTTGTGTATTTCCTTGTATGTCTTAGTGACAAAAAGCCATGGTTTTGTTTACTGCAGTGGTTTGGTGAAGGAGAAAAATATGTAAAAGCAGTTTTTTCTCTGGCCAGCAAAATTGCTCCAAGTGTTATTTTTGTTGATGAGGTTGGTTTATAATGTCATTTGTTTATCTTATTTTCCTTCGTTTTAAATAAATTTTGAGTCCCTTCCCTTCTGTATGACCCTTTGTTGGACTATTTTAAGAAGATATGATCAAATGGAGAAAAGCAAAGTTACGGTCAATATAATGATATTAAAGGGATATGCAAAAAGGAGTTCGTGTCTTACAATGCAAAGTTACAGTCATTTGTTGTAGACATTATTAAAAGGGGTGGACCTCTTAGGCTTTGCTAAGCTGAAGTAGAGTGACAATGGTGTTCGGAAAGCTGGAACCGTGATTATGTAAGCTTGATACATTGGGTTGAAGAGGAGGGTGGGTTGTGATTTGTTATGAACTTCTAGCAGTTCCAAATCAAAATTTCTGGACTTAGCTGATTCTTTTTTACTGAATTGATTGGTCATGTTGTTTTTGTGATTATTTTCTATAGCAGCTATTCTTCAATTGAGCTATAAGTTTCTGATTTCCAACTTAATTTTCTTTGAACATTCTAAAATACCAGGCAAATGAAAAACTGGCTGAATTTGGAGACCTGCATATTTAAATCCTGTCAATTTTTAGGGTAGCAAGTATGGTTTTTCTTAGTTGCAATATCATCTTGTTGATTTGTCATGGCAGGTTGATAGTATGCTAGGAAGACGTGAAAACCCCAGTGAGCATGAGGCTATGCGAAAAATGAAAAATGAGTTTATGGTTAATTGGGATGGTTTGCGTACTAAAGATAAAGAGCGGGTACTTGTTCTTGCTGCTACAAACAGGCCTTTTGATCTTGATGAGGCTGTTATTAGACGGCTTCCAAGACGGTGAGCATGTTATGTTTATTGTTAACTTGTATTTCCATGTTTTACAAATGACATCCATTCTAATGCAGGTTTTTCTTTTTTATTATGTAGATTGATGGTTAATTTGCCAGATGCTCCAAACAGAGAAAAAATTCTCAGAGTCATTTTAGCGAAAGAAGATCTGGCACCTGATGTTGATTTTGAAGCAATGGCTAATATGACTGATGGATACTCTGGGAGTGATCTAAAGGTTGTATTTCTATATATTTTTCATTTCTTTCTTGGTTCCTGGAGAAGGTAACATTCAATTCTGCAGAAAGTATTCTCACTGTTATCTTTTGATTGCAGAACCTTTGTGTCACAGCAGCTCACTGCCCAATACGAGAGATCTTAGAGAAAGAAAAGAAGGTCAGTGACACACAGCAAAAAACTATCTACCTAGCTTTCTCTCATACTGAAATATCTGTTCAGTGCTAAATATAACCCAGTGCATCATAATGTGCTTCTATAATAGTCCATGGATTGGTGCTCTCTTTCCTCACTTTGACATGATTTGTCTTTCAGGAGAAAAGCTTAGCACTATCTGAGAACAAACCTTTACCTGGATTGTCTGGCAGCTCCGACATTCGGCCTTTGAAGATTGATGATTTTAGATATGCACATGAGCAGGTATATTAATTTCATTTCCATTGTCATTTATTTTTAAATAATGTGTTCACTTTGATGTATATGGTGTTCCTTTTTGTATTATTGGTGGATGACATATATAACAAAGAGTGTAATCCAGCTAGTGAAACCATCCAATTTTTGTTAGAAATTAAATTTGGAGGTTGGCTCGGGGGTGAGTAAAATTTTAATGGCCCTTATTAGATGTTTATGGTGGATGGAACGTTGGGCAAATGATACTGAATCTGACACATTGAACATTAAGCTATCTCTGTATATTGTTGGATTGGATTACAAAATGGGTTTAGTTTTTCATGTTGATGATGCATTGCTTGGTAGAGTCCTTTTTGTGCTTTTATATATAATGTTTGATGTATTTTGGTGCAGGTGTGTGCGAGCGTGTCATCAGAGTCAACAAATATGAATGAACTACTCCAATGGAATGACCTCTATGGAGAAGGAGGATCAAGAAAAATGAGATCTTTGAGCTATTTCATGTAAAGGTTTCTCTGTATAGCATTTGTTGCTTTTAGGCTATTCTTCTATCACCACCACCTAAATGGTGCAACAACAAGGTCAGCAGTGTCCTGTTGATGTGGAAATCCCATCATTGGTTCTGCCTCTCTATTGTATTATATCATCATAGGTTTTCTTTCTCCTTTTTCCAACCCTCACCATCCTCCAAATTTTTTCATATATTAGTAGAATTTGTTGACGATTTCACCTGAGATAAAAGCTTAATATAGGTTCTCTGCTCATCCAACTCTCCCTCTTATTCTTGCCCTGTTCGGGCTGTCTGTTTGTACAATCAAGTTTTTTTTCTCTCGTAAAAGTAAAATAAAATGATTTTTATTTATTTGTTCTATAACATGTAGCTTTGTTGCATTGTATCTCTGATTTGCAGTTTGTGCTGTATGTATGAATGCTAACTAATTTTTTAATGTCATGTAAATGAACATGTGGGAATTGTGCTTGAATGCCTATTATTGTGAATAATGAAATTTACTTGATGGGAGACAAGAGTTTTGAGTATGATAGTGATTTAGGATTATCTTGTTTCATTTAGAAGATTATTAAATATGGTGATGATTGATTAAGAAAACTAAGGAAATCTTTACTGGACATTAAGATGGCAAGTTATCTAAATGTGAAGGATTCTTTCCAAGGTTCTAAAGAAGAGAAGAATGGATTGATTCAAAACAAATAAGAGTGTACAACACATAAAAAGAGTAAAATCCAAGTCATACACACAAAGGAAGAAGAAAGTATAAAATGGAAAGGAAATGAATGATAAAGATGTGAGAAGCATGCCAATACAAGGTTAGGCTAGATAAAGTTATGACAATCTTGAAAATGAGTGGATGTGTGCCGTCACTTGAATCAAGATTTAAAAAGCATTCACTTTCTAGGGGGGTAGATTCTCACAATGGTTAACACACAAAGGTGTTTAATTTTTCCAAAATGTTCAACCCTTAGAGGTCTCCTTAAATAGAAGTGTCTAAGGGCCTCTTAGCAAGAACAAATAAGCTAAAAGGGATTACAATGTAAATAACAAAACATAGAGTCTAGAAAGTAGGTCAACAAAAAAGCACATGAACACATTCTAAAAGCCTTTTTGGCCCAGACAATGTGGATGTTCCTTTTAGATGTTTTTAGACTTCTTGGTGGCCAAGGCATGTGGTCATCCTTTCTAGATGTTTCTAGAAAGCTTTGCTCATTCTCTTTCTTCCATATGTGCTTTCCAAAAGTCATCTAAATGCGTCACTTGTCCTTCCTTGTCCCACCTTTTAATGAACTTATAAAGAAGTTAAATTTGAATTAACATGTTGGCTTTAGGATAAGCTAATCCTTTGAGTCAACAAGTCAACTTAAAGTCAAGGTCAACAAGTCAACTTAAAAATAGTCAACCAAGCTAACTTAGTGGAATTTTAAACTAAATAAAGGAAGGGATCAAGGAACTCCCTTTCTTCTAAGCATGTGTCATGGGTCATCATCCTTGGTAGATAGATACTGATTTTCAAGAAGTGTTATGTATGTTTAGAGATATTGAATCTAAAATTTGCACATGTGCAATGGCAAGAAAATATTTCAGTAACATTTTTGACAAAATGGAATTCATTCAATAATGACCCTTACAAATGGTCTGTTTAATTAAATTCTATTTAATTTCCTACTAATATATTTCTTAAGCATTGTAACCAATGTTTATTTACAGATGATTTTTCAGCAATTTTTAGTTTGTATTTTTGTAGAATAAGGAAGATTGTGACACATACAAAGTGATAGGATGCGTGAGCTTATTACAACTTTATTATAAGATGTCCTATATTATTGGATTGCTTTGTATTTTTAAAGTTCTATGGGAAGATACAAAGAGAAAAACAAATATTTTGGATGTAATTATTTATTTATGATATAATATATAGTACAATTAAATTTTTAATAGTCTTTAGTAACGAGGTTGGACACTAATGTAATAAAATAGTTCACAGTTAATTCATAATAATAAAGATTAAGTACAATATGTATTGTGAGTTTTTCTTAGGAAGTTCAAAGTATAATTGATTACATAAATATACTTTGACAAAGTGTATGATCGCATAATTTGAATTTGTTATTTTTTTAATAGGGCTGATTACACTATTTTTTTTTTAATTTTGTGAATTCATCGTTTCTTATTAAAATTTCTTATTAAAATTGTTTTTATTAATTTTTTAGGTAGTATTTTAGCTTGAAAGTACCTTGATAAAAGAAGAGTTTAAATATTGTACACTTTTCTTTATTCAACGTGTTTGCTTTTCGCATAAAAGTTCAAAATCATTTGCCCATTGATGCGTAAAATGATTGTATAGTATTTTAACTTGCAAGTACCTGGATAAAAGTGTTTAAATATTGTACACTTTTCTTTATTCAACGTGTTTGCTTTTTGCATAAAAATTCAAAATATTTTGTCCATCGGTAAAATCGTTGTACTAAGTTCATTACAAATTTTTCACAACAAACTACTTTAGTAATGTTAGGGTGTAATAGCATTAAATATACCCTAGGAAAACAAGTAGTGAATATAGGAAAGTTATTATTAATGATAGATCATAATGTTCTCTTTATGTATAAAGAACTTAAAAGATAAAATATTACAATTTTTAGAGTTGAGTTGTCATAGTGATTGTAAAAACAAACATAATCTGAGTCAAAATAGAATTATAAAATATAAATTTATATACATTAATATTCTTCCTCAAACATGAGGTTATTGAAAAGAATCAATAACATTTTGATCATTGACAGGAATGTAAGAGATAATTAAAGATCGATCTAAAACCTTTTCTTGAATGAAGAATATGTCTAATTCCATGTCCTTTATACGAGTGTAGAATTGAGTAATGGCTTAAAACAACAATACTCTAATTATCACAATAGATGACTAGTGTGGCATAAACAATTTTTAACTCTTTAAGAAGATATTGTAACCATAAGATCTCGGAAAGAGTGATAACAAGACTGCGACATTCAACCTTTGCACTTGACTGAGCAACCAATGTTTGTTTCTTGTTTCTTAGACCACCAAGAAACGAGACTTTTACCAAAATATATACAAACATCTGAAGTTGATCTTCCGTCATCAATATTTGAGGCCTAGTCAGCATCACAAAAGGCAGTAACAGTATACTGGTAGGACTAGGAGCAAGTTGAAGATGTAACCCATGAGAAAGAGTACCCTTTAGATGGTGTAAGATGCACTTGACAACTTTCCAGTGATCGAATAAAGGTTGATACATGAATTGGCAAACTATACCAATCTCAGGTCTGGTTACTATGATCTTTTGCAAGGCACCCATAATGGAAATGTAAAGAGCAAGATCATCTATGTAGTCAAAGTCGTAGTTAGAAAGTTCGAGACCACCTTGAAGAGGAGTGGAAACACCTTTAACATTTGTCATTTCAGCTTTATCAAGCAGATCACAAATATATTTTGTTTGACAGAGGAGAAGAGATCCATTAGGAAGATGTTTTACCTTAATACCTAAAAAATACTCAAGATCTTGATGGTGTGGAGTTTTGTATGCAACTAACAAGCCCTAACCTTTGTCTAAGAATTGAAGTGGGTATGAATTTTATCCCAAACTTGAAATGCATGGTTATAACCAAGGATATACACTAAGAATGGTGCAGATAAGGAGGATTGGAACCTTGAAAGTAAGAAATGATCTTGGGTCTCCCAAGTTGTGTATTATGAATTTTTAGTCCCTAAATCATGATCCAAGAAGGATAGAAATTGGGAGGGGATTGAAGGATTGACAAGATATCGATGAAGACGATGCCCTTTGATCAAGAGCTCAACTTGTTGTTTCTAGAGTAAAAAATTAGTACCAAATAATTTTTCGGAGATAGCATACGAGAAAATGATCGGAGTCGAAGACGCCATTGGAGAAAGAAGAGTCACGAGCTTAAGACCAGCGCCCATAAAATAGGCTTCACGCTCTGAATACCATATTAGAATTAAATCTACTCTAACAGAGAATAGAAAACAAGCAGTGAACCAATTAATGTTGGAAAAAGTTCTTTTTTGTTATGTATACGTGGAGAATCAGTCACGAGCTTAAGACTAGCGCCTATAAAATAGGCTTCACGCTCTGAATACCATATTAAAATTAAATCTACTGTAACAGAGTACGAAAAACAAGCAATGAACCAATTAATGTTGGAAAAAAGTTCTTTTTTGTTATGTATACATGGGGAGTCAGTTATTGTGTAGAGAATAAAGAAAAAGTATTTTCTTTATGGCTTTGGGAGAATGATATGTTGAATGAAGTTTCTGTTAGGAATCCAAGTGTGAGTCTAAGTCCCACATTGATTAAAAATGAGAAAGTAGAGCACTATATAAGAATAAAGACCCATAAACTCATTACCTTAAGGTTTTGGGTTGAGAGTGGTGTCAATGCCTTATATGGTTGGAATCAGGTCTCATTGGTGTTGTATCTCCCCAGTGATACCCCCTCCTTATAAACCCATCAGAGTGTCTAATGGGGAAAAAAACAACAAACAATATACCAGAGAATGCAGCGGATATAATTTCCCCTAACTTGCAAGAATCTATGAGGAGCAATAATCAAAGAGCAGCAATAATAAATCACCAAAAGCACAAATAAAGGCACTAAGATTTTTAACGTGAAAAACCCCTCAAATCAAGGGTAAAAACCACGAGTCGTCCAGACCAAAGAAATAGCTTCACTATGATCAACAAGAGCACAAAATAGTCCCAATCAATAGCACAAATAAGTGCCAACACCCAACCAAATAACAAAGCAACAAAACTTTCAAAATAGAGAAGAACAAGAGAGGAAAACCTCTACAAATCACTGTTGCAGTGCGAAATTAATATCTCCAAACTCAGACCTCGTATCAAAGATCCGACCGATCAGAATGAAGAGCAATGAGTTCCGAACCTGCTGTAAAAATTTCAGCCCGATCCAACGGTGAACGAATTCGCAACTCCGATTCTACTGTGACAGCTCTGTGAAAAACGTGAACAAAATTTTCCCTCTACCTCTTCCTCTATGTGTCAGGGCTTTCAGTGCGTTCTGACTCTATTGTTCTGCCTCTCTTTTTATTTTATAGCCCCCTCTCCACTAGGTTAAATGAGACATGGGCTTCTCATTTGGGGCTTTTCTCCACATAGGAAGGGAGCCCAATACCCAACAAATCTCCCCCTCACAACTATGTGGAGATAACCGCCAAACCGGCGATCTCACAACAAACTTCAAACTTCCCTCTTGGGAATGCTTTAGTCATCATATTAGCACCATTATCATCTGTATGAACCTTTTCCAACTCCAACAACTTAGCATCCAAAGCATCACGTATCCAATGATACCTCACATCAATATGTTTGGATCTAGAATGAAAAGTTGGATTCTTACCAAGATGGATAGCACTTTGG
>Ga0209589_1003649_pt1 | contig 26878 bp, 8 predicted proteins | sample CowpeawhiteBW_FD_187525 | JGI IMG/M metagenome (GOLD analysis project Ga0209589, IMG submission 187525) | Root nodule microbial communities of legume samples collected from California USA - Cow pea white BW (SPAdes) (version 2) | ecosystem: Host-associated > Plants > Roots > Nodule | place: USA...
TTTTTTTTTTTTTTTTTGTATTGGGGCCACTTTTAGCTATATAAGTTATATATTGTTAGCGTTATTTTAAATATCTGGAGAAATCTATTTCACTGTTCTCTCTTTCGCTTTCTTTTTCTACTGTAGCAACAATCCTTTAATGCAAGTACCAATGACTTATTACAGTAGTAGTACCAATGACTTGTTATATAAGTGAGTACAAAACAAAACATGTATATTGAAGAGGAAGGCTATTGTTATTCTTAGAACATGTGACTATGGGGTTGAAGAGGATGTCATCAGGGTTAAAAATAGTAAACATAAAACAGCACAACCTTCGCCAAACTCCATTTCAATTTAATATTTATTTGTGCTTTTAGTCTAGGATAATTATTACTTAAATCTTATAAAAATGAAGAAATATAACTAGATAAGCTTATAATGAAAATTATAAAACAATTTATCAAAAGCATCAAGGCTTCTAATGCTATAAGAAGTTTAAATAAAAATATTTTAGTTGGTTAATTTGAATGAAATCGTTGAAAATTTGGAGTAACAAACCAAAAAAAAAAAGATTTGATGTTGAATTTAATATATATATATATATATATATATATATATATATATATAACTAATGTAACATATCAATTTTAGCAGTTTAATAAAAATTAATAAAATAGATTCAGTGTATAAAGTATATTAGTACAGTCTTAGAATAGATCGGACTATAAAAGTATAACGTTTATACTAACCAACTAAAAAAGACCAATTCTAATTCTAAGCATAGACTATCCACTCACAACAACTCCCACTGAAACCTTCTATCAACTTAAAAGATGGTTCCTCATCCTCCAGAGGTACCCAACAACTACAACCACATCTGCTTCCACCGAATAGGTGATCATCGCAAAAGAAAGATAAACAACACAAGATAAAAATACAGAAGAAGGGCAAGCTAATGTAAACAAGGAATATTCATATGAAAACTTAACTCAAATTATTAAAATAATACACACATAGGAATACATATAAAAAGAGATACAATTGACACTATATTCAATTATTCAGATACATGCAATGACACCGGATCTCTTGGTGGCTTGCACCGACACCGGATCTCTTGGTGGCTTGCACCTCTGTGTGGTTCCCAAACTCTGCAAAGTTTGGCATCAAGGGGTTATCACCCAACCACTCATAAGGTAAATCCCATTCGCATATAGGACTTGATCAAGTCCAGTGACTAGCATCTCCTGCTACTCCTCACAACATAACTCACTCTACTCTATTTGAGCATTAATGATTATTAGAGCGTCAGGATACCAACCAATACTAAGTCCTCATGTCATTGCACACACTAAAATACCACAATATAGAACTTCTCATTGAAATTCCTTAAACATCATAACTTCGCATGCTCACACAATATTTCATACCAATTATCATCTTATATACCCACAATAACATTTTTATCTCAATTAATAACATTAAGGACTATAGAATCCAATTCAAGTATACACAAAAGTAACTAAAACAGTAAAAACAAGAAAACAAAATAATTGTCGCTAGACATGAAATACATCCAAATGGTGAAAACCATTTCTCTAACCATAGACATCAAAACAAAGATCCCATAAGTCAAAATAAAGATTTACGTGTCTAGGATCAACTGTCAAAATTTCAGCTTAATTCGACGGTTAACAGAGCTGGAATCTTCATTTTACCAATAAGACGCAGTGTTAAAAATTGAGTAGCGCTCAATGCTAGAAAGTGGCGCCCAACACTTATTGGCTTGTAAAGGTCAGCGCAGCGCTGCCATGTTGAAGCTCACTACTGTATCAAATATGAACAATCTCAATTTAAGGTTTTTGAGCAATCTAGACCTGTTTTATTACTCCAATTGGTACTACTACTATAGGCAGTGATCAAAAAGAGTTTTAAATTATAGTAGGTAGCAACAATTAGATCCATGATCCAACAACTCTATCTTTCTATAATACCCCCAATTCAAACAATACAATCAATTTCAATTCAATCATTTAAAATATCAACATACCACAATCACAAGCATCAATAATTCATCATAGCATATAAGATATTTCACAATCATACAAGATATGACTCACTTACTCTAAAAGTTATTAGCTTCCCTTATCTGACAAAGAGACTCTGCAGATCCAAATCGTTCAAAAAACACCAAAACACATCTAACTCCACATGATGTTCTATCTACACATAGAAACATCAGAAGAACGATCATAACCTACCATTATGATCACTGATCAATAGACTCATACTGATGATTAAAACCACACATGTAAGCGGAAGAAAACTCACATGTGACGAAAAACATAATTAAACCAAAATGAGGGCGAAAAAATCAACTTACACAAACGGAAAGACTGATTGGTCCAACTTGAAAAACTCGCTGAGAGAGGATAAATCTTATGCTCTCAATTCTTCAATCAAATGATCAGAGAGTAAGATATCCTATAGAGAAGTTAGAGAACTCTAAAAAAGTGATTTGTAGATGGTGGATGTGTTTTAAAATAATAAAACTCTTTTATAACAAATCTATTTATACTAAAACATTTTAATATTAAAATAATCGAATCTCACTATTTTTAAATTAATGTCGCTTCTAAAATATTATTTTATAAGATTTCACAACTAAAGTTTCATACATAAATTTATGAAAATTTAAAATTAAGATAAAATTTGGATTAAAAGAACATGGACCTTATCGCATGGATATGTCAATATGACATTTAATCAACTCGGAAACCATTTAAATAACCAGAAGGAATAATGAGATGGGTGTGTTGTAACATTAGGGACTATTCATATGTTTTAATAAAACAATTAAATATATTATCTTTTTAAAGACTAAATTAATAGGATACTGTTTTTATTTATATCATCAATCTCTACTCGTTTATTTATACCTTGTAAAGTCATTGTAAAATTTTATGTTGTATGAAAGTTGGTCCAGAATATAATTCTCTTAAAATTATTATAGGTTTAATAATTGTTTTAGTCCATCTTATCTTATCTTTTAATTTTAATTTCAATTTTTGCAATTTTTTTATAATTTTTTATTCTTAAAACTAAACCTAATTTTCATTAAATATTTTTTATTAAAGATCACTATAAAACGTAGAGAATACTAAAAGAAATATTTTTTCCACAACATAATGAAAAGCTGAATCTTTTTTAAGTATATTTAAAGAATTTAGTTATCTATTTCTAATTATCCTAGTCTTTCTAGTAAATTTTGTCTAATAATGAATGTAAGTGTAATAAAGCTATGACGTGACATAAATTTGTAAATAAATAATAACAAAGATAAAACATTAAAATAAAAATATAACTATATTTAATACGTTATATTTCTTAATTTTATTTTAAATAGTTTGTACACGGACTAAAACTATAATAGAACAGCATCAAATATGTGAATAAACTTAAATGGTTTTGTAGAAATGCTAATCAATAATTTTGAATTCGAGTTTTAAATACACCATATTATACTATTGAAAAGGGAAATTTTGCGACCTATTAATAGGCGAGCTGAATCCCTGAAAACAAAGCTTCTTTTTTTTTGGTCTATAAGATGATTTTAAATTGAAAAAGAAAAAAATCGTGGATCGAAGATTAGGACTGAAGAGGACCAAGAGAAGAGGGTTTGTTTAAGCGACAAATCGTTGAATTGAACCTCGATTCCGCCCTCAAGCCGAAAGCGGAGCGGGTTCATCAACGATGGACGAGGTCGGAGCATCAATTAGAGCCGCCATATCGCGGTGGGAGCTGGCGGTTTGGCGGCAGTACCAGCACGTGCTAGACAAGTGGACGCCACACGTGGGGCGACGGTGGGTTGGGTTGGTGGTGGTGGCGCTGATATACGCGCTGCGCGTTTACTTTGTGGAAGGGTTCTACTTAGTGTCGTACGGTTTGGGAATATACATCCTCAACCTTCTGATCGGGTTCCTCTCCCCTCAGGTGGACCCCGAGATTCTTGATGCCGAGGGCCCCACCCTCCCCTCCTCCGCTAACGACGAGTTTCGTCCCTTCGTTCGCCGCCTCCCGGAGTTCAAGTTCTGGTACGCTATATGCTTCCCAATTACTATTAATTCAATTCACGATCATCATTAATCAACTAATTTCACTTCATCTTGTTCTGATCGATCATAGTAACCACAGAACACAAATTTCACGGCACAACAAAGCGTGTATTGTGTTCTGTTCAGGTTCTATTTGCGAGGTTACTGTTCTTGTGTTATTTATAGGGTTGTGTGTGCTGCGTGTTTCTTTTTTTTTTAGAGAAAACAACAGTTGGCAACCGCAGTAATAACTGAAATGTCACAATTTGGGGGTTCTTTGCACTTAGCAGCGTTATTGTACTTGTTCTGTAGAATTGAGGATTGTGATGAAATGGCAACTCTTGTTACAATCGCAATTTACAATCTCGGCTGCATTTCTTTTATGTAATTTTAGTAATATCTGGAATTACATTCTCAAGAATGTTAAACCTAAAAAATACAAAATGTTATTGATAAAGAATTAAAAATCAGAAGAGAAAAAAGAAAATGCAAGAATAAAGCTGTATGGAAATCTTAGTTATTGTGAAAAATGAAGTTCTGTTCGGATATAAGACACTCTTTTATTATACAATTTTTTTTTTCGCCTTCATATCTCTGGGAATGACCTTCCTATTTTCCGAAAATGAAAAAAAGTGAAACAAAATGTTATAATTTGTTTAACAGTTGTTGGTGTGTTCTACTCTAGTTTCCATGTGTCACTGACTGTGTGGCTTGGGGATGACACTGGTGCTGCTGCTTTGCCGAGGTTGGGTGAAGGAGTGGTGAGTGGTGACCACATGTAAAAATTTTGACACTCGAAGTTGATGAATTAATAGAATAATGACTAATTAAGGGAAACATAAAGAACAGACATATGAAACGAGCAAATGGATTGACCGGCCAGTTCTGATAAAAATGTGGATGTTCATGTTCATTCCCACAAATAATGAATTGTTAGGAAACGCAGACATCATGAATCAGCATTGCATTTTATGTGTTGTTGTGCTAAGTTACAGAAGTTCTTGGATATGCGGTCTGTATCTTCATGCTTTTACCTTCAGTATTTTGACATTAAGATGTTGTTTCTGCTGAATGTAAACAGGTACTCAATCACAAAGGCGTTTTGTGTTGCGTTTGTGATGACTTTCTTTAGTGCGTTTGATGTTCCTGTGTTCTGGCCAATACTCCTCTTCTACTGGGTGGTCCTATTCACGCTTACAATGAGGAGACAGATATCTCACATGATTAAGTACAAATATCTACCCTTCTCATCTGGAAAACAGGTAAATTAACATTTTCATTCGGCAAAATATCGTCATAACCGTTTTATGGCTTTGTCCATTATTGTGTTTTACATGAATCCAGTTTCGGTTCTAATGGTAAAGGCTTTTTTCTTTTTTTTCTTAAACTTGTAGCGTTATGATGGAAAGAGAGCATCACCTGAAAGCCCAAGCGTTTCAGAGGGCTGAACTTTTCAGGTTAATTGAACTATATTTGCTTAAATTAGGTAACAGATCAACGTGTTCTTGATATTATTGCTGTATATATTTTGGACAGCTAGATCAATCTGGGGATGTGATGGGAAGTTGAAGAAAGTTGCTCTAAGAGTCTTGTGTGGACCAGGGGATGTCCGATTCCCATTTGAGCAAATTGTTTGGACTTTAGGCGTATTGGATACTTTTACACCCTAGTAAAAGATCCAATTTAGGAAAATATAATTGGAGTTTCGGATGACTCTTTCTTTACTCAATTCCCTTTTCTTTGTTTTGTATCTCTATATAGGTGGGCAAATGCCTCTGGTTCCTGAATTAATCGTCAAATAACTGGTTTTGTTTTGTATTTCTTCCAATGCCATTATACCGAGTTATCTTTTTATACCTGCGTATATATGTTTGCATTTTTAATCAAGGTAATTTTTATTAACTCTAATTTTTGGAAATAAGCTCATCAATAGGAAAATTAAATAAAATAGGACTATTAGGCCAATTAGTCTTGGGTCCCTATAACCCAATTAAAATGAATGATTTGCATGTGCGTGTCTCCATGAGAGATTCCTCTAGCTACGCCTTTACATAGTTCACCATCTTTACAAGTGAGACAAATGAAAGTTAGAGCAGAGAGAAATCTTTCATGCATTATTTCTCCTTAGTGTGCCTAAAAGGACAAACTAACATAAAGTAGTGTTATGGGGGCTATGCATTATATCCTATTTCTTATCCACATGAGTAATATAATCCCACCATATAAAACTTTTAGCAAATAAGGTGTTTGAGTAACGGTGATTAAGAAAACTTCTCACAGTTAGCGGCCTTGGCTAATGGGGGCCATTGAAGATGTACCAAGGATGTTGACTGATGCCAAATTTGTAATGCCAATCTTTAACCCACCTAAGCTTTTCTCAATTATTGTTAGGACTCGAGATTGATGACTGTGTTTTCCTTTTGCTTCTCATGTTATGAACCTGTGAACATTGTAGATATTTTGATTTATGGATTACTTTATTAGTTTCATTTCGTGTTATTTTGCATTACTACTCACGGCGACATTCGCATAACTATAATTTTTGGAAAGAATTTGTATTGTCTTTTCTTATTATATTTTTACTTGTTCTCATTTCATTTCAAATAAAGCAGAAGAGTGACAACAAATGAGTAAGGCAAAACCTGGCATCCAACACCATGTACACCCATCTTCCTATCCCCGTTTTATTTTGGATGGACATTTCAATGGATTTTGTGCTTGGACTAGACCAGTCAAAAATAGGTCACCTACTTCGGTCCATTACAGGTTTGCTACTTAGTGAGTCAATCCAATCTGACTTACGAACTCAAAAAATTTGAATCCAGTCCAATCCACCATAGATTAGTGGGTTAAATGGGTTGACACAATTACAAAAAAAAAAGTACAATTGTTTTCTTTCTATCTTTACAATATTAATTGGTAAAACATTTTGATAAAGCTACAAGAAGACTATTAAACTTTCTTCTACATTAATTTTGAAAAGGCACGAAGTACATTGCGTACCAAAATTACTTGATTTTTATGTAGCATGTTAATACAAAAAGTTAGGTTTCCTGTACTTTCAAATAATAGAGAGGATTGCACACGAAATTATATTCGAAAAGAAATAATGAGACGCAGGAAGTAAAGAAGTAGGTGTAGGAAAAAGGATCCAATTAGTGAGATGTTTCTTTTTTCTCTTTTATCTGGGTTGGTGTATCAATTTTGCTCATTATAAGTTCAACATGGATGAGTCGGGTTCATAGTGAGTCACATTGATGTTTTATTCGTGGTAAGACGGGTTGACTCACGAATTTTAACCCATTTTGGTAGTTCTAGCTTGGATCCCCAAAGGACAATCAGAGGAAAGACCTTTGTGGTAGTGTATCAATTTTCAAAGATGACTCATTTAATGCCATAAAGTGTACAAAGTGAATGATGCATGCTGAAATTTTAAATATCCTCTTTAGGGAAGTAATGATATTGCATGGCATCCTAAAATCATTGGGGATATTTTTGATTTCTTTTTGTATCTCCAAAATTTCTTCTGTACCCTCAAAAAAATTTTAAATTTCAAAAATACCTTCTAACCATTTTTGGATGTCGACTTTTGGTAAAGATACTTTTGAACAACACATCTGGTGAAGAGTTTGGACTTCTAGATATCAACAAAATATATACCAGAAGTTGACTTTTGAATATATATATATATATATATATATATATATATATATATATATTTTTTTTACTCTTTAAATTTTAAGTTTAGTTTATTTTTAATTTAATTTTTTCTAATTTTATTTATTTTTTAACATATTATATTAAAAAAATTTAAATAAACAAAATAAATATAGGAAAAGAAAAAAACAAAAAGAAATAATTAAAATTAGAAAATTAAACTTTAATAAAAAAATAAAAAAGTTAATATATATATATATAAATTATATATATATACATACATATATATATATATATACATACATATATATATATATATAAATTATATAAATATATTAATTACATAATTACTTAAAAACAAATAAAATTACAAAACAATTTAAATTAAAACATAATTAAATTTTAAATAAAAAGATAAGAAAAATACAATATGCATATATTCGGAAGTCTTTATATATTTTGGAATTTGAAATTTTTTCGAGGTGCGGCAAAAATGTTGTAGGTGCAGGAAGAAATCTCTCTATTGCTTCCACAAAAACTCAAAGTTCTTTGACCACTTTTAAAAGATTGTGTGGGGAAGGTTGCCGCACAAATTGTTTCGGGCTTTCTTTCTGCAGCTCCAACATTTTTTTTCACCTCTATGTTTTTTTTAAATTTCAAAAATATCTTTAACCATTTGAACAAAGTTACGTAAATCACATTTTTAAAATTATTTCTTGATATCGACATTCTGGATATCGATTTCCGAAGAAGAATACGATTTTAATATTTGTTGAATTATGTTTAATTCTATAAAAGTTTATTTTCAATAATTATTGTTGTTTTGTATTTTAATAAATATTTGATTATGTTTAATTCTTATATCTGTTTTATATTTTAATATTTTAATATATTTTAATTTTTTTAATCTTATTTTAATAAATAATATATTTTTAATATTAAAAACAGAATTAATTACTATAATACTTTAATATTTATTAAATTATGTTTAATTCTATAAAAGGTTAATATAACTTTTATTATAGCTTTATATTTTAATATATTTTTTATTATTTGTAATTTTGATTTAATAAGTAATGTGTTTTTAAGATATTATTTATTTTAATATTAAAAACAAAATTAACTATTATAATACTTTTAATACTTGTTGGATTATGTTTAATCATATAAAAGTTTAACTTCAACAACTATTATATTAATACACATTAGTTGAGTCCAATAATATATATTAGACGAATCTAGTAATATATTTTAGACGAGTTTGTCGACACACAAATTAGACGACTCTACTAAAATAGATTAGACAAGTTTCTTCATTTAGTGATGAGACGAGTCTGACAATACTTATTAGACGACCCCGTACATACACAGATTAGTTGAGTCTATTAGTACACATTAGATGATTGTGACCATTCACTGATTGCACGAGTCTTGTAATGTACATTAGACAACTATATTCATACATTGATTAGTGGAGTATAGCAAGAAAAACAAATTACATGAATCATTTCATACATTAATTAGAAGAGTTTAGGAATGGACATTACACAACTTTGTTCATACACTAATTAGATAAGTTTAGCAACACACATTGATGTACATACACTAATTAGACGACTTTTATAATATATATTAAACAAGTTTGTTCATACACTAATTAATCAAGTATAACAAAAAACACTAAACAAATGGAAATGCGGGTTGGATTAGCCTCATTAGGCTTGCCTCGCGAAAATGTGGGTCGACTAGCCTACAATGCTTTGAAAATGTAGGTTTAATAGTCTAGGACACTTCACATAAGTCCTAGTCCCCAGGCTAACTCTTTCTTTTTCAATTTCTTGGATAAATCTTTAAATGTCCTATGAATTGAAAAACTTCAACACAATCATAAAATTAAACAAAAACTTTAGAGAACAAAATTATAAATTAATAATTACAATATTCGTAATTTGACATGCATGATGAATTCTTGAGATTTTAGCATCATAAATACATGACATTGGTGTTTTATACTCATATAAGAATTTTAGAAAGTTTAGAAGGAAAGTAATCAACATACACAAGAGCAAGTATTTTTTTTTTTATCTGATAGACCTTAATTCTTAGCCATCTGACGTTTTTTGTGAGTGGGTTTGTGCTGCTTGTCCTAAGTCTAAGCATGATTGATAGTATCTCTATATTATCTAAGTTGTTTATATGTATTATATTTGTTGATGTTCTAAAATATGGTTATATGTTTTATATACACTTCATTAATTGTCAAAGATAGTGTATCTAGTTCAGTGGTGTTGTGGAAGATAAATTGTTCATATATATGACTAGAGAGTCTTACATTAAACGTTAGACGAGTCAGTTCACATACCGATTAAATGAATATAGTAAAAAATATTAGATGAGTATAGAAAAATACATTAGAGGAGTCTTCCATACACTGAGTAGACAAGTCTCCATATACTAATTAAATGAGTATGTCATTATGCAATCCAACCTTTTTTACTTTTAGAAAATTTACATTTACATTTCTTTGCATAGAATAATATTTCTATTTTTAAATCTTCTCTAATCTTTATATTTTTTTATCATCTAACTTTTTGTATTTTTAGATTATTTACTTTTTACATTTATCTGAATTGTTTAATATTATATTTATTTATCATTTTTTCCTGTCTCTCAATCTCTTATTGCACAATGATAAGTAATTAGGGGTTGCGCCGCGATATTTTCCCTCTTAGTAGCATCAAGCATGAGCCATGAAGTGCTAGATTTAGAGAATTTCTAAGATTGGACTGGGTCGTTAATATTGAAGAACAAATGTATAAGGTTCATGGCAAACAGTGAATATCCATATAAAAAATATAACTAGAACATTAATATCATTAAGGATTTCAGATTAAACATTCAAATGGAATAACAAGTGAAAACCAGTACAAATTGATAATCAGGTTGAGTTTTAACCTGAAGAAATCTATGTACAAGAATAGCCCCAACAGGCATTTCCAATAGCAGCATATAAAGATAACAGAAACATCACTTTTGTTGCAACTTTAGAACTTGTTCCTCTTCAAAGGATCCAATTCCACAATAATGATGAGTTAGTTCAAGCACTGCTGATAGAGACCTCATTGCTTTCATAACCTGAACTAGGAACTGCAGAGTTTAGACCATACTTAACAGGGTACGAAGCTTCCATTGCAATTCCACACTTCCCTGTGGAGCTCCTTCTCACGTTGCGCTCCATCTTGAAATACCCATCTTCACCCCACCCAGTGCCCCATGAATTCCTCACCAGCCAGTAATCAACACCGTTTTCAGTCCCATATCCAACAACCACCACACCATGATCTAAATTTGTTCCACATTTACCAGTAAACACACCCTGCAAAAAAAAATAAAAAATCACAAAATTTTAACCTTGTACATTTGACAACCATACATTGTTGCATGTTGTGAAATAGTTCCCTGTCTCAAGCTTATACCAATTTAAGAACATAGTCTCAAAGGCAAATCAATGCAGTGATCACAGTGTAACATTTTATAGAGTATACTTACAGACTGATAAAGTTGCAAAGCCCTGCCAGAGGCTTCAATTGCAACGCTTATGGGTTGATGAGAAACAGCTTTCTTTAAGGCATTCTCGTCATATGCTGGAACATCCTCGTAATCATCGATTTGCACTACCTTGGCCTTTTTCTGTAGCAGTATAAATGAATCAAAATCATTAGAAAAATCAATTATTTGAGTTGAATATATGATGCAGGGGTTTAGAAAGAATGGTATAGTGACCTTAGTTGGATCACAAGTTCCATCATGGCCCTTGTATGGATAATCTTCTTCTGTGTCTATGCCACCATTTTTAATGATGAATTGGAATGCGTAGTCCATGAGGCCACCATTGCATCCTTCGTTATACTCTCTGTCACAGTCCACAAGCTCTTGTTCTGACAGTGACACAAACTTCCCTGTCACTATGTTATTTATAGCTTCCACAGAAGCCACTGTTGAGAACGCCCAACAACTTCCTGCGTCATTCATGTACACACCACAAAATATATTAATAAACCCAATTTTAATAGGACATACTCTCTGTAATTACTATTAAAGATAAGTTTAGTATTTAGCTTATAGAATAAGTAAAGAAATAACAAATATAAAATTATTCATGAATAAATAAATAAACAGAATCCAACAGCCCTGTACCCACGCAACGTCCAGAAACTTGCATTTCGTAACATAACATTATTCTGAAGGAAATAGCTTTAAACGTCAGAATTCAATAAGTACGACCACTAACACATTATTATTTTTTTCATAAGAAAATATCAAACCGTGGCAAAACCGTTAACGAAAATAGAAACACATAAAATTCTATTCACAGATTAAATTAAAATATTTTAATTTAACGTTGGTTTAACTTTATTATCTTTAAAAAAAAATACCCCACTTGTATTTTCTTTTATTTTTCAGTTTAGATTTTAAAATTTAATAATACGCCTCCTTTTCAGTTTAGATTCTTCACAATCTAGCCAAATTTCAAAAACAAATCCACAGTCAAGTTCGTTATTAATAATGAGAAAAATATAAAAAACTCAAGTATATTATTATTATTATTCCCAAAACATATTATAAACGAATACTTAATTGTTACGTAACCATAGCCAGATAAAAAAAAAACAAAGCTGTTACAGTTAACTCAGAACAGTTCTTAACAAACGTTATCTTTACCAAATGAAAAGGCGAAAAGATTAAAAAAAAAAAAAAAAAACTTACCACAACTTCCCTGATCTTTGATCGGAGCAACTGCACCTTTCAACCTCCAATCGACGAACACCGGCAACTTGTCACCGGAGTTGTAAGCATACCGGTGACCGGTCCTCTGGGTTTTCATGACCCTGCGTTTGGCATCAGTTCTGGTGCCCAAATACATGGCACGGTATTCCTCGTTGGTGATATCAGCAAACTTGTTCAACCCAAGAGTGTATGTGTTGTTCTGAGCGTTGTGCTCTTGTATGAATCCCAAGTTCTCCTTGAACACTTCAAACCTCTTATCCTTCTCTCCCAACCCATTGTACACCTTTCGGTGCTTCACCAACCACTTCTCGTACATGTCCATCACCTCGTTTTCGGAGTAATTGACGACGGACATGGCCGTAACATGTGAGAAAGTGAAGAAAAGGAAGAGCAAGGTGGGTACTATGGCCATTGAAGACATGGTTGGTGTGAGGAAGAGGAGAAAAGAAGGTTGAATGGTTGTTGATGAAGAAGAGGGAGTGGTGAGTTTATATAGAAGGAGAAAAATTGTTTAATATTTGAAGAGGATTGAAGAATAGTACTATAAGCAATCGAGTTAGGGAACTGCCAAATCACGTGGCCTCTCAGAATGAATAATTGAAATCTAAGATTATAGAATTGAATCTCTTCTATTCCCTTCATTATTGGCGTCTTACTAAATTCGTTAATAATAGATAGATAGATAATTGTTTTTTTTAATTTTAGAGTAAATTAAACTTTAATTTTCAAAATATTTACTTCAGAAACGTGATAAACTGTTATTTTTATCTCTTAATATTTCTATAAAGTAAAATAAGAAAATATTACTGAAATGATTGTGTATTTCTATAAGGGATAATTAGTACAAAAAATTAGAATTCTTCTTGAAATAGTACATAAAATACTTAAGTTATTGATTAAAGGAAATATATATAACTTGGACTAAATTAACTTTTTACTAAAGTAAAAATTGACTGCTTTTACGTTCATAAAATAATGTATATATTTTTTAATTTAATTAAATATCTATTAATAAGCATTTGAAAGTATTACTAAAATATTATTTGATTTGATCAATCCTTTTATATGAATGAAGTAGTTTTCAACAAACGTGAAATATGGAAACTCAGTTATGTTAGAGTATGTTTTTAGTATGAAAAAAAAAATGTTTTCTTTAATGAAACATGTAACATCTTGAATAAAAGTTGTTTATAAAAAAAAATATCTGTAAATGGAAAGAAAATTGCTTATGTAAGTAATTTTTTTAAATGAACAACTTTCTTTAATTTTAATTTATATATATATATATATATATATATATATATATATATATATATGTGTGTGTGTGTGTGTGTGTTTGTGTGTGTGTAGGTGTGATTTATATTAAAATAGCATTTTTATTTTCAGAAACTCCATTAAAAGGCCTAAGGGAAAATGTTACTTTAATTCTTTAAATTAACACTGTGTGTTAATATATAATGATATTTTGAATGAAGAAAAATTGTTTCTTCTTATGTGAGTAAAGAATTTAAATTTTTGCATTGTTTAGAGTGAGGAAGATGGTGGCAATGGCTATGTTTTTGCGTTGTTGAAAACAGACATTGCCATGCATACAGGGGCTTCCAGTTTTCTTCCAAAAGAAGGATTCCGTTTACTTTCGAGTTAATCTACCTCAAACCTTTCTTAGCCTTTCAGTGCCTGTTTCAGCTTTACTACTTTTACTTTACCAAATCAATATAAATAATAACTATTCAATCAAATAATAAATATTACACCTTAAAAGGACATCCAAGGAACAATTTTAAATTCTCCCATGCTTATTAATTTGAAAAACAAATGTATTTTATACCTTCAAAATTATTTAACATTTACTTTATATAGAGTAATATGACAATTTGTTAGTGAATGCAATTAATTTTAAGAAGACACAATATTGCTCATAATGATATGTGTGATAAAATATGTAGCCTTAGCAACGAAGGGAATCAATTCCTATAGGCCGGGTTGGTTGGGACATTAAAGATCTTAAATTGATAGAAGATCAAATTATAATATGTGATGAGATAAAAAAATTATTTTATAAATTGATTTTATAAAATTAAATTAAATTTAAAGTTTAATTTTAATATAGTATTAAACATGTTATAATATATTATACAAAACTTGTTTGTTGATGTGAGTATTCACCAAAATCACACATATAAAGTAATATAAAAAGGAGACCAGTAAAAAAATATTATAAAAATAAATAGTTGTTTTTGGAATTGTTTTCACAACTCAATAAATTTATTGGGTGTATAAGGAGTTCGGGTGAAAAATATACAATTTTACTTTATCACTATTTATTAAGTATTTTTGGATATAGATTTTGAAGTGTCAAATCATGTTAAGTTTTTTGTGTTTTTTGTGTTTTTTGTGTGTTTTTGTTTATATTTTTCAGTTTTTATTTGTAGGTGTTCTTCCGCTCGAAGATAATACTTTCTTAGTGCGTGTTTTGCAATAGTTGAATCTATTGTTCACGTATTTATCGAATGACTAGTGACTCATACAATATTACATAAGTTCAAAATGTATATATCTTGAGTAAATAACACGGAAAGAATAAGAGATGTTTTGTTTATTATAGATAGAGTGGGGAATAGGAAGATGAAAATTGTTGGTTTGAATTGTGATATGCAGATAAGTAGTGAGAAAAAGTGGTGATTGGTGCGTGATGGGCAGGATTGACATGATGTGGTATCCACAAGTTGCAAAGGGATGATGAGTGTTGGAGTGTGATTGCATTTGCATGTGACAGTGGGAACTGAGAGGGTTGTAAGGTATGGGTGAGTATCAGAAGAATCAGAGATATGCCCAACTTGAAACAACTTGGGAACTCATTCAATGGCATGGCTCCCCCGACTTTGGAAATTATAATATCCCTTATCTTCATAACATACCAATAATATTTTATTAATATGTGGTTATTAGAGATTGGTCCATGTACCTCTTCACCTGCATCCCATTCATTCAATTATCCATAACTAACTTCTCAATCCAGTGGAAATCCTCTCCAGTTAATCAACTATAGCATTTTTTATCATTTTCTTTAATATTGAAGTAAACTTTTTAGAAATTACTCTCTTAATGCACCCTTTTTTAGAAATTATTAATTTCCCTCATTGAGAAGTTAGAACATAATTGTGAATGAGGATCAATTATGAGTTTTCTTAAATAATAAATATTTTAAGAGAAACTAAAGTATCTCATATAATATGAAGAATAAGGAATCGTTGATGGTATCCATGAAAATGCAAAATTGTGGCCAGGGCATCCATGGAGTGTGCCGCCAACAAACAAGTCCCGAGGAAGATAGATTCTAGATTCGTTTGAATCTTCATGTCATGTGCTATGGAGCTAAAATATATTGGCTATGTTAAAATATGCACAGCTAAAATGAAATATAACTACCATTTCTAAATCACACTCTAGTAGATGTTTGATTTAAAATTAGAAAGAAAATTTTAAGATGAAAATTAATATTATTGATCTAAAGTTTTAAACTAATTATAATCTTAAACTAAAAATATTTAATAGAAAATTCAATTTCAATAAAAATATCATTATAACATTTATATAAAAATTAAATTTGATCTTAATTTGGAGAGTGACAAAATTGTAATTACATTTTAAAAGATGGGACGAAATTAAACAAAAATATCAAATATAATAAATAAATTGGATATAAAACATTGATTCTGACACGTGACGCAGTTGGGTTGACACGTAAACATCTTTTCAAACATTAAAAAAAATTAAAAATTAAAATTTTTAAAAAAAATCAAAAAAATATCAAAGTGCTAAGTAACCGTCACAGTTTATTACCATTTATCATTTAAACTGAGTTAGAAAAAAGGACTTGTTCACGCAGAGGAGAATCTAAGGTGCACAACAGTCACAGTTCGTCCTCTCCGCCAGATGTTTTTACTAAAGAATGCTTTTTCCTCACTAGACTTGTCTTTTCTGTGCTCTTCCTCTTGGAGGAGAGGAGTTGTTTAGCTTTATAGAGAGGTCTCCAACTCATCCTTACTTCAGTCCTCCTAGAATCGCGGGAGGTAGTTGACGTGTGCGGGGGTTACCCCAACCTTTGTGTGGATGTGGTTATGTGACTCTTTTGTTGTTATCCTGAGGAGAAAGGGGCTACGGTTTAAGTGAATTGGGCCTTTCGGATAGGTCGGGTCCAGGTCGGACCTAGTGCATCGGAGTACGTAGGTCGGCTCCAAGCTGGGCATAACACGACCTTCCAATGAGGTCGGCTCCAATATAAACCCAATACGTCCACGTACCTTGGTCTGCTCTGAGTCTGGCCCAATACGTCCATACACATAGGTCATTTTGAGGTCGGCCCACTGCGTGCATACACATAGGTCGGCTTGAGGTCGGTCCACTGCGTGCATACACATAGGTTAGCTTGAGGTCGGTCCACTGCATGCATACGCATAGGTCAGCTAGAGTTTGGTCGTCAGGGTGTATAAAGATGAATAAGTTATCAAAAGGACCCGATTAACATCTCAACCTAGAACATGATGTTTGGTAAGAATTTTATAAGACTTGTAAATGCCAATAAATATATGAAATATGATATTTTGACAATTTTTTTTTTTTATAAAAATTTCTTTTCAAGCTATACCAAATCTTTCTTTTTCATTTTCAAGCCACTCCAAACCTTTCTTTTATCGAATGAAGTGTTGTCACGTCAATATTGTCAAAAATGGTTATGTAGTTACTTAATTTTTTTTACCATAAGTCTTTTTGTACATATTATTTCTTTTCTAATTTCAGTTGCATTAAAATGGTCATGTAGTTCGTTGAATTTGGGGTCTAAAGTCATTTTCTACAATATTCTGAAGTTCTGGCATATGATTAAAACACATGTTTATAGTATATTAGGGGAGGTTGCACTAGTTTTTTCGGAAAAAAAATGATATGTGCGGTTGGTCATGACCTTGTTTATGAAAGCTTACTCCAACTATAATGATCTTGGATGATAACTTGGTAGGGGTGGTACTTCATGAAGTTCTGTCGACAAGGAAAGTTTTGTTAATTCTATGTTTTGGGACACTTGGAGTTATAAGATTGGTCTTGTAAAAATTAAAAAAGAGTGTATGAAGAGCGGAGACATGAACATGTTGGCAAAGTAAATGAAGTTGACAAGGGAAGTAGAAGAGCATTAAGATAGGAATCAACGAATATATTTATTTGAAGCAAATATTTTTTTATCTCCTAAAAGAAAATTGGGATGTGTTTCCGGGAGAACTTTTGACGTGCTTGGAATAAACTTAAGTTCATAATCATATATCATACGTTAATAGTGGATCCCCGTACAAAACTAGTGATGCAAAATAGAAGAAAATAAGAGAAAGAAAGATAAAAAAAAAATCAATTAGAGAGACCAAAAAATTAATAAACACGAAACATGTATGAAAAATATCGTATCAAGAATGTTTCGCCAATGTACGAATGATTAAACAGTTTATCAAGAAACGGGAGACGTGTGTGGACTTCGCTCATTTCAATAACTTGTGTCCAGAGACATTCACAGGTCAAACTTATAATTATGACCAATGTTTGAAGTGCTTAATCACTTCCCATATCGTAAGGTCAAGGTTATAATCACGGCGGAATTTAGACAAAAATTTACAGTCTCAAATAGGATTTTTTACATTTTTAATAAATTTTTTTATTTAAAATAATCACACATTATAATAGAATAAAAAAATATAACTATTATAAAATAATCATAAAATAAACACAAAAATTCCTAAATTTTAAAATTTAGGATTATACTAATATGGAGAAAATTAGAGTTTATATCAATTTCATACAAAAAATTTAAAATCGTGATCGAGATTCATACTAATTTATGAACAACTTAATTTGAGAGAGATCATGTGAGAATGTGTTATCCAATCTCTCTCAAATGTTGTGTTTAGATTAGGGTGTGAATTTGAAAGAATGAATTTGTGTTTATTTGAGTTGATTTGTATGTAAATATGTGGTTGTTTAGATTTTGGATTAAAGGAGAGATGATATGATTTGAGTGGATATGAGTGGAAAATTTATGAAAGTTTGTGTAGGATGTGATTGATAAAATTTAATAAATTATAATTTTTAATAAAATAAATTGTATGATTACCATTTTACCCTTCAATGTAAATAGAAAAAATGATATTCAAATAAAATTAAAAATGTTATTTAAAATTACAAAAATATAATTTATTCATATTATAGTTAATAACTTAAAATTATTATTATTATTATCAATTATATTGAAATAATTTATAATATAGACTGTTTAATTTTAACTCCACATTTATTTGAATATATTTTATTTTATAGAATTAATTTATTTACAAAAGATATTCATTTGAATAATAATAATATTATTATTTTTATTATTATCATATAATACTAATTATTATAATAATTAAAATTGAAATTATATATATATATATATATATAAAGAGGGAGGGACAATAAAATAATTTTAGTACGATGCCTTTCTATGCACTTCTCTTCATTTTAGAGAGTGTCAAAATTTGCAATTCACCTACAAATCTACACTCTCAAGACAACGCAAACAAACAGATCCAAACACGTTTTCAAGTCACTTTCCATCTGCATGAACAATACTCATGCGGATCCAAACACAGCATAAGAGACAATGTGAGAATGTATTTTTTAATGTCTTTGTTTTTTAATATCCGTCTTTCAATTTATCTCTTTATCCTTTTTGTTTCTCTTACACTTTCTTGATGATTTACCTTATAGTCAGAAACAAAATCCTAATTTCTTTCATTACAAAAATCTTTATTAAGTTAATTTTTATTTTATTTTTTTATTATAATTTTTCATAACATACTTAATTTAAATAATATAATAATACATAAATATAATTTAAAAAATATAAATATATATATATATATAACATTTAAAATAAATAAAAAATTGGGGAGTCGTGTCATCACTAAGTTCCGTCTGTGCTTGTAATCATAGTAATTTTTTTAAGGTTAAATATGTTTTTGGCATTTCAATTTTTAGTAAAAATTGGAATTAATTCCTTTTAGAAACCTTGAACCACTGTAGCCTCTTATCTTTAGAAATGAGTGGATTTAGTCTTTTAAACTAAATTTTGTTAACTTTATTTTACGTTTCAAACGTGTTTCTCAGCTAATATTGAAGCGAACATGTATTAAACAATATAAACAAACAAAAATACTATAATGAAATGTGTTTAAAACGTCAAATAAGCTTAAAAAAATTGGTTAAAAGTACTAAATTCATGCATTTATAGAGTTGAGAGAGTAGATTGGATCGAGGTTTTTAAAAAGAACTAATCCTAATTTTCACTAAAAGTTGAAGAACCAAAAGCATATTTAACTTTTTTTTAATAAAAAATATTCAAATACTCAATTACTTTTCATGTGACTTTTGCTCTTTGGAAATATCACCGTAAGTGGAATATGGATAAATAGATTTGATAAAGTGAATATTAAATTTTATAATTTTGGACCATATGATCTACTTTTTGTTATTGTATGTCACATTTATTAAAACTGATATTTGACGCTTACAAAAATTCTTTTATTTTCATACTTTTTATTTTATATGTGTTTATGATACAAATACAAGATGACTAATTTAGTCAAAGTTGTTCGAAAAAGTTGTAAAAAATCTTCTTTTAAAACGTTTGACTCTAGAAAATACTTAGATTTATTATGAAGTAGAGCTTTTATTATTAGGTACATTTAGATAATTTAGATAACATATATCTATATATGTTTTATGTTGTTTATATATGTACTTATGTATATTAAATTATATTATAGTTATCGCTACAAAAATCTTCCCGCACAAATATACAAATATCTCTATATAATGATTGAAGCGTTACAATAAGCGTCAAATTGCATCTAATGTCTCGAGCCTTCCTAAGAACAAGACCAATCAATTGGATTTCGAACGTTGAAGATCTGTCATAAGGAGATAAGTTCTTTGAAACAAATTCTTGATGAAACAAAATCGCTTCCTAATTAAGTAGGTCACCTAAACCATCACTCTGAAATAACTTGGATAGCAAGTGAAATCCTTTAAAAATTAAGCATATTAATCATGTTAATATTACTGAACATGAAAAGACAATAAAAAGTTTGCCACATATTATTTATGAATAGAAAGTTATTAAGACAAAAAAGGACACTTTAAATATGTGATCATGATTTTCTAAAAACCTTGACTAAAAAAAGACGTATTTTTCTTTAAATATTTATTTGAATATCAACTTGTCATTAAAGATGGTAAATAAATTTGTCTTCATGAATATTATCCAAATTTATTCTTATTTAGACAGAAAATTTTTGTATTGATTGGGTATAGATACAAATATGGATAATTCTCGACTTTTTAAATAAGGTATGGGGATTGATATGAAAAAGTACATATGTGTCCCGTCTGCATGTCCCCATACACGCCATAGTATTTGTCCCCGCCATATTCCCGTCCTCACTTAAATTATTAAACTTTCATAGTCAATTTAGTAACTTTATATATATATATATATATATATATATATATATATATATATTACTACACACTTTTTATTTTTTTTTTCTTCTAATTGTTTGTCTTTTATGAAATTCATTTGTATCTCCAATATATTTTTCATCACATCATAACCTTTATTCAATTATGTTCAATTAATGTATGTTAATTAAATATTTTTTATGTCTCACATCTGAATATTTCTATTTTTTTAATATTTTTATTTTTCTTTCACATAAAAAACGTTTAACACTCTCAATTCAAGTGTTCGATAGCATAAATCTTTTCATTTTACTAAGTAATATAAAAAAGATTATTTTTTTGTCTACTATTATTAATTTTTGTTTCATTTGAAAAACTCTATTGTTTTGCTAAAAGAATTTTCATTATTACTAAACCATTGATATTTAAAAAGTTTTTTTTAGATCTCTAATGTATTTTTCATCTTATCACACCCTTAATTATATATTTATTTTCCTTTGTAATATTTCATTCAATCATATCTCAAATTGTTTCTAAGATACATATTTGATAATTTTTTAATATTTTTATTTGTTATTTATTTTTATTGTGTAAATACTATTTTGTTATATTTTATATAAGTTTTTTTTCTAACTCAATATCAAATTGTAATTTCGTCACTATAATTGTATAAATATATTTTATTTACTATAATATAAAACATTATATAATTGCTATGAATTTTTTTTATCACCATCCAACATATATTGAAGTTCAAAATATACAAGATCTAATTTAAAAAATTTTTATTATTGGTTTAATTTTTATTCCATGCATGATTTTGATCAAGTCATGTATTATAATTTTTATTAGTGTAAAGAAAGAGAATAATTAGAATTTAAAAAATTGAAATAAACCAACATTTAAAATATATTCTAATTTGAATATTTGCTTTTTTTTAATATTTTTTTAAAAAATATTTTTAAATTTTAACAACTAGGTTTCATTAATGTTTGCAAATTTAATAAATATTTTGGTTCTCATGAAATTTTATTTGGTATTCTAATTTAAAATGTATACAATTATAATTTCTTTCTAAATATTTGATATCGAAGAAACAACCCTTCACTTAATAATATTTTATAATATTATATTTCTTTTACCGTAATTTTATATTATTTTATAAAAATTAATTAATATTGAAAGAGTAAGAGATTGACTATAGGTATGGATATAAGTATATACCCGTTATCCAGTAGAAATAGAGATGAAACAAAAAATTGATACCCATTTGGATGTAAATATTAAAATGGGAATGAATTTTTTTTATAGAAATATATATATTTGATTGCAAAGCCCGTCCCCATCTCACCTTGTTGCCATCCCTATTTGACATGGCATAAAATACTTGCTTCGCCACTGATAAATGAAATTAAAACAGTATAAATTTCACTATGACGTTTAAATAATAATTAAGTTAATAATATTTTTTATAATTTTTCACGTATTTACATATTTTTATTGTATAGTTTAGCGTAGGTATTTAAATTTAATTTTTAGAAAATGGTAAGTTAACAATACATTGGAATTCAATGAAGATACGATTGTTAATATATTTCAAATAAATTAAATGTCATGAATGAGTGACATTCATGGGACAATGATTTTCGATTTTATGAGATGATAGATGCATTACTTGACAATCTACTTTTAGAAATATTTTGATTATTAAAATAATTAATTTTTATATTTTAAAGAAAAAAGAGACTAAAAAGTAAAATATTGAACATAAAAATATCTGTAAAAATTTATTAGATGTCAAAATAATAGTATAAAAATCAAAAAATTGAAAAGATGAGTTTACACTTTTACTATAAGAAGTAAGGTGTCTCACAAGTGCTAAAATCATTAATTGACATGTACAAGCTTTGTTGCTCTGTTATGCCGAGAAGTAATGAAAAGAAAGAAAAGACGAGCGTATGGATATATTCCTATGAAGATTTTCTATTGCATTGAAAAGATCGAAGAAAAATTACCAAATTCCTGAGATGAAGCAGATGCTCCAGAACAAAGTTGACACTGTCTTTCAATAAGTAACCACAATATATGTATCCTATCCTGTACGAACATGAGCTTCTTCGCTTGTTCAATCCACGTTCTTGTCAACAGTTTCGTATTCACAGGGCAGAAAATTTCTAAAATGTATTTATTAACATCTCAGTTTTGTTTAGAATGTGTAGAGACTTTCACACCTATCACTTTGGCGCCATGTCTTCTCTTATTTCGACTGCGCCTGGATCTAGATGTTCTGCTCTTTGTAGAATGCTTAGTCGTATGTTCATTGATTGGGAGTTGACGAGGATCATCTGGCCATGGAGTACGTTTTGATGGGACTGTGATGTCCAGAGGAGGCTCAATTTTCCATCTGCATCAAATTGCATCGAATGCTCAAGATATGTTCATATGTACAGAAAACACGGCAATTTTAACTCCCCAAATTCCAGAAGATATCAACGGATACATATTACCACTCCTCAGGAAATAAAAACTAAAATTAATACTGAACTTTATTACTTCATTTTTTTAAAGAAAAATACACTTATATAGTTTTTAGAAAATCAATGTATTCATTTATGTCCCAACATCATATTATATAAAGACATAATATAAAAATTAATTCATAATATGCATTAATAATTCCACCAAATATGATCTTTATAACACTTAATTTTCCTTCTTTTGACCTCCTTATCCATGCTATCATTAGCCTCCAGTTCACTGGACCTTGTCCTTACATGGCCGGAGAGAAAGTTAAGTACTATTTGGTTGTACTAATGAAGTAAGTTGCTTGAATCTAGGTAATGAAGAGAAGAGGACTCACCGAGCAGGGAATTTGCTGTCTGTGCGAGCTTCAACCCGCAGCCACCAGAGCAAAACATGGCGTCCACAACTGCCAAGTGGTTCAACCACGGAGGTGTCTCTGAGCAGAGACAGGGGACTTTCTATATCCTCATCAATCTCATCCAACACTTGAAGATCCTTAATCCATTCTGGCCTATCATCAAGATCCCTCCAAAGCAACCTAGAATTCAACACAAACCCAGCCCACTCAATCTTTCTGGGAAGCACAGGTGCCAGATCATCTATGTAAACTGCACTTTTTCCAACATAGCGCAATGGTTTGAAGGTATGCCACCCAACAAGATTATTGGTCGCATTACAAGCAGGACCTTGCACCGGTATTGCTGAGGCCTCCTCCGCACCACCTGAATGAACAAGAATTCCAATCGAAAACGCACCAACCCACTTCACATTTTGAATCTCATCAAACAACTCCATGCTATGCATATTGCTATCATCTACAAACATCACAATCCCATCCAGCCTCTCGTTGCTCACAATCCTATTCCACCACACAAAAAATCAATCATACGTTTTACTTAACAACAAACTAAATCTTTAAACCTCCAGTACAATTGTTTCTAACTTCTTTTGGTTTGAAGTCATTAGTATTCTGCACACTACACAATTCACGATTTTCCTTGAGCTAGAACTATTATGGACAAATTTCTCTTACAATTTGCTAGTAATTGAGCGATTATTTCTTATGCGCCAATTAGCGGGAAAACAGTACCAGACGAATTGAAAATTTACGCATTAGAATTTTCAATAAAGGGAAAGCTGAAATGTTGACCTCAAAGCATGAAGGCGCATTCGAGCCTCCAATTTGTGTCTTTCATCCCAAGAAATCGGCATTCGGTGATTGAAGCCGACGTGGATGGTTCTGAGTCCTGACTTGGCGATGATGGAAGCAGTCTCATTGGTGACTCGTCCAGCCTCCACCACGATCCAAATGACATCGTACGGCACGAGCATTAGCGAGTGCATCACGCAGCTTAAGTGAAGCTTCTGGAAGGTGCGCACGTGGGTCGGCGTGACTGCAATAACCGTTTTCGCTTTCTTCACTCCGAACAGTGCCCTCTGCTCCCTTTGAACTCTCTCGATTATGCGGTACGCCTTCATCACCTCCTCGGGATTTGGATGCGGCCATGGCCGTACTTGGATCCCGTGCCGCCCAACCAGCACGCGGCTGCCGGCGGTCTGGTTCGCCTGATTCGCCATCGGTTTCGTGGCAAGGGAGGAACGCACGACGAGCGGAGCGGGGATTTCGCCGCCACGGAACGCAGAGAAGTTTGTTGAGGTAACTGAGAAGAAGAACAGGTAGACGAGGCGGGAGAAGCGGAAACCGAGGACGACGCTGATGAGGCAGCAGGCGGCGTGGAGGAGGAACGAAAAGGTGGTCACCGGAGACTTACCGGAGGCTTCGCCGGAAGATTCCAACGGCAAAGGTGCTCTGAAGCTGTTGCTCCGGCGGTTGATGTAGCTCTGCTGCCACGCCGAGAACTTCATTTTGCCTCTCTAGTTCAAAGAGAGAGCAAAGAAGGTAGAAGATTGCGCCGTGATGGAACTTAGTATTCAAAATGATGAGTTGCTTTGGAGTTAGAATCATAAAGAAAGAAAGAAAGAATGCTAACATGAAAACAGTAGTGAAAGAATGCTTAACGTTCGATTGAATTGAATCGATTCATCTTTTCTTTATTTTATTTTGTTATTACTTGATATATTATTTAGTTTATGGACAATTATTATTTTGCTCCATCATCCTACTTAGTTGTTGTTGGGATTAAGGTGATATTTGGGACTTTAGTGATAATACAGGGGTACAGGGATACTACCAAGTGTTGCCAATTTCTATTTAATGTTTTTATGATAAACGGTGCTGGTAAATTCAAACTTTATTTAATGTTTGATAATAATGGTGTGCGTAAATTCGTTTCTTTCTCATTGGTTTGATCTTTTTAAAAAATTAAAAAGAAACACTTACAATCATACATTTTAATTTCATAATAACTAAGTAGTATTTTATTTCTTAATTATATAATTAATGCTACTTAAATGTCTCGAATAAAATAGAATAATGTTAACAAAGTGTTTTTTTTTACCAAGGGTGTATTTGACTCATTATTTCAATTAATTAATATTTTATTTAAACAAAGTTATTTTATTTGAAAAAAAAAAGTGGATCTTCGGAACTATTTGCAATGATTGATTATGATAAAGTTTGTAGGGGTAAAAAAAGTGCTTTTAAAAAGATTAACTTCACTTGAATAAACAAATCAAATTATATATAGTAAATTACTTAGTTATTTTATTTATCATTTACACTCAATTGCATACTAATAATAGTTTGTAAAAATGATTGCAGTTCGTTTTTTTTTTAATAATTAAACTGGTGTTAAAATCTTATGCTATTATCTATAACAATAACAAAGAGGATTCCCTCTTTTGTGTCCACATTTCATAATACCAATTCTATCCTTTATAATATGATTATTTATTATTTTTTAAAATTAATGGTTCTTTTTACCTATTTTCTATAAAATTGTTTATCTTATTTTTTTTATTCATCAACAATTAACTTTTCTATTCATTTCACTTTATTTTTAACATTTCACTTCATTTTTAACATTACATTATTATCATCTACTAAGATACTATTATTCATAATTTAAAAAATGCGTATACACAGGCGCGATAGCGCCTGTGTGTACGCACAATAATAGGATTCTCTCTTTTGTGTCCACATTTCATAATACCAATTCTACCCTTTATAATATAATTATTTACTATTTTTTAAAATTAATGGTTATTTTTACCTATTTTCTATAAAATTGTTTATCTTATTTTTTTTATTCATCAACAATTAACTTTTCTATTCATTTCACTTTATTTTTAACATTTCACTTCATTTTTAACATTACATTATTATCATCTAC
>Ga0209589_1003655_pt1 | contig 26859 bp, 20 predicted proteins | sample CowpeawhiteBW_FD_187525 | JGI IMG/M metagenome (GOLD analysis project Ga0209589, IMG submission 187525) | Root nodule microbial communities of legume samples collected from California USA - Cow pea white BW (SPAdes) (version 2) | ecosystem: Host-associated > Plants > Roots > Nodule | place: USA...
ACACAAAATTTTATATATATATATATATATATATATATATATATATATATATATATATATATATAATTAAAAAATGTATGTAACATCTCGGTCGGATATTACAAATTTAAATAAAATAAAATAGAAATAACAATTAAACCTCATTTATTATGTTGCCTATTTCCCAAAACGCGGGAAAATAAAACTTAGTTAATACATAGTAATTGATAAAAAAACCATATATAAAATCAAATTACAATCTCCAAGTCTGGTAACATAAAGTTTTATAAGATTATTTAAAATCATAAATGCTAAAACTCGAGTAAAGCTTTTTCCCTAGTCTAGCCCCGTATGGCTTTATGCCTCATTAGATCCACATGCAACATCATCTGCTCACATATAATGCATTCACGATCATCGTCAAACACAAGTAGATAGGGTGAGCTACAATATAACAATCATATATACATTTCAAGTATATTAACACAATCACACCAAAGGAATATTATCCTTTGATTCCATACCACATGGCCACCACCATGTTATCCATGATCTACGTCTTTAGATGAATACCTCAAGATGTCTTGCTGCCACACTTACAAGCCACAACTTGTAGAACACGTGCGGGAAACTTGCTACGGACCACACTCCATAATGCTAGGTGGAGTTCCCAATAAGAACATAGTTTGTAACGTCCCAAGACTACCAAACTCGACAGCTGAATACTGAGGAGGGCAAACTATCTGGACCCATCCGTATGAGCCACAACTCAGACACTCACACCGACAACACTCGCCAACTTGAAGCACAACTCAAGAGTTCCTCGTGTTCATCCGCCATCCCAAGCCACAACTCAAGGGACACGTTCTGAGACACAACTCAAGGAACATCCAGCAAGCCAACCCTTAAGGTATCACTAAAGTTTTATAGACCACACATATCAAGCCTCTGCGTTATTGCCTGGCACTACTCTAGAGCCGCCAGACGAAACTTGCTTCTAGACCGTCTGGCAGGAGACACGTGCCGCCACGCACCAAGCACCTCTGTCTATAGGTGTCACCTGGCAGGACGACCCTCACCGCCAGGCACCACACGCTTCTAGAGCCACTTAAGTGTAGTTATCGCCTGGCGGGTCAAACACCAGCTCCAGGCGCTACACTCTTAACACAAATATTACTGGTTTTGCACACTCTTAACCAAGTTCCAACACTTTAGTCCTACAATATCATGCATCCAGGTTGCTAAATCTTTATATATATATATATATATATATATATATATATATATATATATATATATATATATATATATATATATACAATATCTGTCATCATTCACAACTTAAAAATATGATATTCTTCAATTTCCCCTAAGAATGCAACCCCCTAGGCTGAACACAAGTTAGTGGCACTCAACCAGTTTAATTGTCATTTCTTTGCACATTAAGAATGCCTATGTGCCTTCTCACCAGCATAATTACTACATCAAGGAATCCTCATTTAAATCATGTTATTGGTAATGCTTAGCAACATTCAATCTTACGTTAATAATAGGCTTTCTACAATTGATAGAAATACAACATCTCACTCAATTAAAATCACTACTGATGCGAATCTAGTCATTTTATTGTCCAATTCATCTCAATACTTATACATCTTCTATGGCTTCCCACTCTTAATCTCATAAGTCATAATGTCCCTTCCCAATATCACAATGATCACACTGTATATTTCTCCTTATGATCATATTCACTACTCAATATGCTTCCACACCGCACTTCAATATGCCCCTGTCAAGTCAACCACCAATCTACAAGGTTAACACCCGTCGCCTACCGGCAAATTGCATCCTGCTAGACGGTGCATCAATTTCTGGGAAATCCCAGATTCTGTTACACCTGCAACCCTCTCCAAAATTTCCAAAACATATTCCTCTATTGCTTTTTGTAATTCAGTGGCTAATTGTACCTCCAACACTAGGTAATATCAATTTGAAAGTGTGCCTACAAGTTCTCAATACAAATCGCGCATCAATCCTCACTAACTTGAAAATTTCCAATTTCCCAAACCCTAACCCTAACCACATGTTCATATGATTTCATCTAATTAACTTCCAAGCACAATGTAAGTCAACGGCTACAGGCCTCCAATACTCAAATAACATTAAAGCTACCCTTTCCCCCTTTCAAGGTCAACCCAAAACCCCAAAAACATCAAATTCGAGCAAACTTGCTGGCATCGCCTGGCGGGTGTTCATCACCGTCAGACAGTTCATGCCAAAAACCTAGAAAATTGGGTGGCACAGCTTGCGTCGCCTGGCAGCACATAGCTCACTGCTAGGCAGTTCCTCGTAGGAACCTAAAATTACACTAAAATTGGCATGAGTCGCCTGACGACTTTGAAGGCCCACTAGGCGGTTTCTGAAAAATTTCCAGAAACACGAAATTCAAACAATGGAAGACAAAATCATACATAATTATGCAATACATCATGCAATTAATCAAAACATAAAATTAGCGTGATCCAGCTCCCCTAACTTGGATTCCTTGTTTAAGATTGATGAGTCTAGAGCTCCTCTTTGATCAACAATGACCTCCCTTTTTTCTCTACTCACGAACAACACTCACTCTCTCTTTCTGGACACAATGATTGCTCTCTAACTCTCTCTCCAGAGCTTTCACGAAATGCAACCCCAAACTCACCCTTCCTCTCTCAATTTCTATCTCTTAATTGCTCATTAATTGTGGTTAATGGTTCAAAAACGAATTTTAATTAATCAAGGAGTTAATTGTTATTCAAAGACCATAATGGGTTGTTTCTTTAGCCCTCTTGTGTAACATCCCGATCAGATATTACGGATTTAATTAAAATAAAATAGAAATAATATATCAAGATCATTTATTATATTGCCTTTCCCAAAAACACAAGAAAATTTAAACTTTATTACATCATAAAACAACTCAAATCCATAATTTATAAAAACTCAAAATACAAAAGTTAAGTTCAATAATCCAATTATTACAAGTCTTTAAATTCATAAAATCATAAAAACTATGAAGATTAATTTCTCAGGCTAGCCCACGCTTCGACTTTATGCCTCACCAGATCCACCTGCAACATCATCTGCTCCCGTGTACCGTGTACACGATCATCACCAAATACAAGCAGATAGCGTGAGCTAATAATATAAAACACATATATAATTCATATATATTAACACAATTATATCAAAGGAATACTATCCTTTGATTCCATATCACATGGCCACCACCATGTCATCCATGGTCTACGTCTTTAGTCGAATACCTCAAGATGTCTTACTGCCACACCTACAAGCCATAACTTGTAAAACACGTGCGAGAAACTAGCTATATACCACACTCTGTAACGCCAGGTGGAGTTCCCAATACGAACATAGTTCATAACGTCCCAAGACTACCAAACTTGTCAGCCACATACTAAGGAGGGCAATCTATCTGGACCCATCCATACGAGCCACAACTTGCACACTCACATCGGTAACACTCGCCAACCCGAGCCACAACTCCAGAGTTTCTCATGTTCATCCGCCATCTCAAGTTACAACTCAAGAGATGCCATTCCGAGCCACAACTCAAGGAATGCCACATGCTTAACCCCTATCCCGAGCCACAACTCAAAGGATATGTTCTGAGCCACAACTCAAGGAACACCAGCAAACCGACCTTTAAGGTATCACCAAAGTCTTGTAGACCATGCACATCCAGAGCACCCAAATCACAAGGAACACCCAATTCATACAATTTTACGATTTTATTTAAAGATCCTAACAATTTTACTTTATCACGACCATGCATGGGATCTAAATCATAAATACTATGTATAATTGTAAGATCTTACAATTTTACGAGTAAATTCTAAATTTTAACTACAATGGTTATAACTATTTGCCATTTCATACACCATATGTGCTTCTTGGAAGTTTAATCATTAACTTTTCCCTAATTTAGGAACTACCATGTGTTTGTCCCTAATTTCAAAGAACTGCCCATGTGAATAGATTAATTATAATTTACTAAGTGTTAAACATAAGATTAATTTAGTTAACTTTAGTTCAAGTAGTCTTATGTTTATATTTAAGTTTCTAATTGTTGTAGAAACATGTGAGTTTGTTTTTCTATATTTTAGGTCGTGCAACTCTCTCTATATAAGGGAACCTAACCCTCTCTTGTAAATTATTATTGAAAAATATTTGAAATTCCTTATCATATTTGTCTTTGTGAGTCTTAAGTAACGGTGGGTATGGATTAGATTTTTCAATATCTAGTCTAGATCCAATAAAATGGATTGGATCTATAATCCAAATTTACTCTACCTAGTTAAAATGTCTTTGGATTAAAATCTAGATCCGTTAAAATGGATCTACCTAAAATTCAGATCCATTTTAACTAGATCAACTAAATTTGGATTTTTTTTATCTAAATTAGAATAAATGTATATTTAATTCACTTTGTCAATGACATTAAATTCAATTAGATCAATCTAATATACCTCACTACTAGGTCCATTAGATATGGGTTAGATTGACTCAACTTGACCCTTCAGCTTAGGTCTACTCAGCCTGACCCCTCGGCTCAAGTCGACTTCGCTTGACCTTAAGACTTGGTTGACTCGTCCCAAGCTATTGTCAAGGTCGACTCGACCGACCTTTTCCTGGGATTAACTCAGTCGACCTTCGCTTGGAGCGAACTCGATTGACCTTCAGCCACGACCGACTAGCCCATTTTCAATTAGGATTGACTCAACCGACATTCAACCTAGGTCAACTTCGCCGAATTTCGACTATTGTCGATTCAATGAAAATTTGCATTCTTATTTTCCAAAACTGGTAGTTTATGCCACTAAATATAGGTGGCCTATGAATAGAGGCATATTCATCAAAATGGAGTTTATTTTTTGCCATTTTAAAAGATTTTTTTTATCAAACTTGAATAACTTTCAAGAACCTTGCTATAGATACCAATTATTAGTTTGAAATGGTGAATTTAAGCACAGAAAGGGGGTTGAATTGGTTGTTTAAAACTTTTTTAAAAGCCTAAAACCTCTTTTGATTGAATCAAATAGACTGTGAAATTCGAATGCAAAAGTTGCAGAACAGTATACTTTTAATCGGTCAAAAAATAAAACAGCTGACTAATTTGTTCTTGAGCTTATGACATAGTTGATTAAAATTTCAAATCAATCAGCTAAAATCCTAGGAATTTACGTAGAATGCAAAATTTGCAGATTTAACTCAAACAAAAAACTTTTTCAAAGACTTGTTCCAATTAATATTTCTAACAGGTATGCAACATCAGATTACACAAAAACACATTAAAGTACAACAAAGAATGAATTACTTGGTTTTCTTAAGTTTTTAAAGTGATTTAAAGTGAGAGAGATGAAGAGAAGAGAATGACACAATTGTTTTTATACTGGTTCACTCAATTACAAAGCTACATCCAATTTACGAGGACAACATGAGCCTGGTTTCCACTATATTCAAAAGTTTTACAAATCACACACTAAGATTACACTTTTGAACAAAGAAACACACAAGATTTTTGACTCACACAAAAATCTAGCCTAACACCCTACAAGAATCAGACTCACAGACCTGAAATCACATCAGGTAAACAACCAGAGGCACAAGAACTACCAAACCTGATGGTGGCTCTCCCTAGCCAACCATACACGAGTTCTTCAAGCTAATCCCAAGCCAAAACGCCTCCAAGATCAATCAATACGTCGTAGCTATGTAATGTAGAGAGAGAGAGAGAGAGAGTTTTCTAGTGATGAATGAAAATTTTTCGTGCTCAAAAACTCATAATTGTACCCCTACCCTCGAAAACACAATTTATACAGTCTGGTTTAAGTGAAATCAATTAGTTGAATTTTTTGTACAATTAGTTGATTTCACTTAACTTAAGTGAAATAAATTGATTGAAAAACAATTCAACTGATGGAATACATTCATACTAGAAATTATATACAAGCCTTTTAACTTGTTAAAACCCATTTTAACAAATTAAAAAGGACACACTAAGACTAACAAGACATTTAACATATGTCATATAGCCTACCAACATGATATAACATGTAATCATTACATTTAACACATCAATTACAGATTTAATACTATTGAAACATAATCTTCAAGCAGATCTTCATCAAACACATGTGATCTTCATGCACTTGGCTTTATCAAATATTTGCTTCAAGTTTGCTTGTGCCAACAAAGTAGAGCCAAGGCATGACCATAATCCACTAAGATGTCATATGACATGTATAGAATCTGAGTTTGATTCAATGCACAAGTCTCCTAGAAGTAGAATATATTGTCATTGGCGATTTTATTTATTTTAGTTGAATGATCTTGTGTGGTGGATAAATGAGATGTGAAGTCCTTATTTGTTTTTTATTTGAAATTATGTTTTATTAAAATATACTAGTTTACTTTGTCTATTATAGTTATAGTTTTGATCATGTGTTACACATGAATAAAAGATAGTGCAAATAAAAATATTGAACATTGATGAATTGAGAAGAGTTTAATAATAAAGATGATTATATATATATATATATATATATATATATATATATATATATATATATAATGTTTAGATTCATCTAGATGATATACAAATTGTTTTGAAAATTTTTATTCAGAAGAGGATTTCAAATATACGTATATCTATATATTTTATTTGCATGTGTGTGAGATTAGTGATGTAACAAAAAATTAGGGTCGTCGTCACCATCTTTACCCTCTTTCACCTAGGTTAGAAACTTCTTGATGTACATAGCATTTTCAGTCCTTTTCAAATGATGCCTTCAAATGTCCTTAAACTTTTATCAAAAGCTTTAGAAGTATATTGGGAGTAGAATGTAATTAAGTGTTCAAACCTGGAGGCATAAACACTCATCATCATATTCCTTTTCTCCAAACTCATGAACTCAACTTCTTATGTATATTGTCACTTTCTAAAATATACTTTTTGAAAAATCTCAACTTAAATATTCCAAATCCATTACTAACTCTCTTTAACCTCTATCATCAAGTGAGTAGTACCTCTCCATCAAAACTTAATTGCTCCTCTAAACACCAACGTAACCAAAGACAACCATATTGTCTTCAAGACATGAAATAAATTTTGAAATCCAACTAAAATATATATTTGAAAACCTATATATCATTCTATTATCTCATCAACTAACTACACAAACAATCTCATATGTTATTAAGGAAAACCAAATTATTGGATTTATCATATTAAAACTATAACATTTCTATTGATTATTTCACTACTAATTTAATATTGGAACTGAAGTTGATTCATAAACTAAAAGTATACAAAATAAAATTCTCAAAAAGAAAACTATAAATTAGTAAAATATCAATTTATAAGTCACCCAATAGTATTTAATTTTTATTCCTCTGTTACCAAAAAAAGAAAAGATGATGGGTGTTCTCACTTCTATTCTCAGTAGCTTTCAGGGACAAAATAATTGACTATAATTTATCATTTTGCACATGTAATGTATTAAGAATGAGAGTGTTTTGTTTATTTGACCAGTGCACAAAACGTTAACGGTTGGGCCCAAAATCAGGTTTGGGAGCTTTGAAAAACGGAATATTTCATTCTTTTCTTAAACTTTCAGAACAAACATGAAGAAAAATGTTTTTTTTTTAATTTTATGTTATTAAGTTATATATGAGGAGCATATTACTTTTTAATCAAATATTTTATTTATTTTTTAATAAAATTCTCTTAGTTTATAGTTTCCGTCCTAAAACTCAAACCTAAACTTTATTTAAAGAATATATATATATATATATATATATATATATATATATATATATATATATATATATATAGTCCTTAAAATGATGTATCTTTCTTATAAGATAATTTATAATAAAAAACTTGATATAAAAATATTATAAATGATAAAACTATTCTAATTGTTGACGAATTTGAATATCTAGAATTTGAATTTAATATAATACTGTATAATTTGATCTAAACTGAATGGTCTTTATTTATTGTTCCTATCGGATAAATATATATCCAAGAGAACATAAAGTATGTTGGAATCAAGGGGCTTTGATATCACACATATCCACTAATTTTCACTTTCTTCTACTGTATGCTTTACTTCCAAAGTATCTCCTTTCAACGGGAGTAGTTTCGATGGGGGAGCCTGCAAAGCCACTTTGACGTCCAAGTCAGTTTTTAGACAATACAAATAAAACAGTAATAGTAATGAATGAATCCTTTTACCTCATGAACAGAGTGCCTTTTATACTACCTGTATGGGCCTAACTTCGTGGGCCTAAGGTTTGTGACAACCATTGACTTTGGTATTTCCCTAATCAACTTTTATTACTTTAAACATCTTTCTTATCTTTTAGTTTGCCAGTGAGGATTTGTATTATCAACCAACTTTCCCAGTACTTTAACAGAGAGATTATGATTTCCTCTAGGGTTGTCATTTCCTTACTTTCCATCTACTTTACGTAAGGCTGAGGTTTCCTCTCCCAACTCCTTAGCATGGTTTAGTGATGGTAGGCCGAGGTTTCCTCTCCCAGCCCCTTAGCGTGACTAAGTGATGTCAGGCCGAGGTTTCCTCTCCCAGCTCCTTAGCATGGCTGAGTGATGTTAGGCCGAAGTTTCCTCTCCTAGCTCTTTAATATGGCATAGTGATGTTAGGCCGAGGTTTCCTCTCCAACTTCCTTGTATTACTTAGTAATGCATATCTCTCTGGTTCAGACGTATTAAGGTTTCTCTTTGGTGGCTGCCCTTGTTGTGTTTCTTAGGTTTGAGTATATTCAGCCCCTTGGTCCGAGGCATATGCGGTGGTTGGAGATGTCTTCCATACCTAGTATGTACACTAGTCCCCAAAGTTAAGACTGCATTATCGAGACTCTTAATGTTCTCTTAGTGATGCATGATGATGTTGTTCGTTTCGATGCATGTCATTTCTTTGTAGTTGTTTAAAGAAAGGGAAGTTCTTTATCTTAGTGTGTGGACTGTTGTCACCTCGGTACCTTCATAAACTTAGTATTTTGCGATGAAGTGGGAGAGCTTGAGAGACTTAAATGGGTTGGTGATGAAGGATTATCTTGTTTCCTTTTAAGATTATGAATATAGTGAAAAGTTGATTTGAAAAAACTCAAGGAAATCCCCACTGGACATTAAGATAGCAAGCTATCTATATGTGAAGGTTCCTTTCCAAGAGTTCAATAGGAGAAGAGATAGATTAGGGTGCTCAAAAATGAAAATAACAATAGAAACACCAAAAACAAAAATGCAATGAAAGAAGAAGAACAAGTAAAATGGAAGAGAAGAGAGTAGTGGTTATGGAAGTGGAGCACGCCACTTATAGAGGGGGTAAAGCCAAACCAAGCTCTATATATGAGTGTATGGTGCCGCCACTTGCATAAGCAAGATAAGGCAAGAGTTCTTCCACTCCTTGGGAGAAGGGATAGCTCACAGAAATGTGGTTGAAAACAAGAGTGTTTAGATTCAAAATATTCAACCCTTTTACAAATGGTAGAGCTCCTCTTAAATAGATAGTCTTAGGGGTCTCTAAGCAAAATACAAAAGATGAAAATGGGCTAACTAGAAAAGCAAGGAAAACCCTAATTCTAGAAGCATCTTTAAGTTAGGAACAAAATGAGATGGTGGTGTGTCTCCTCATGTGGATTCTCGGCCAAAGAGTGGAGGAAGAGACAAAAGTGGTCTCCAAATCATGCAAAGGAGCATAAAGAACAAAAGAGACAAAAGGTATAATGTCTACTTTTGTTTTATGCTTTTTACTTTTGCTTTACTCTCTCTTCCACATCATTCTTGCCCTCCAATCATCATGTGCCACCTATCATGCTTGTCTCTACAAAATTAACCTACAAAACAACTTAAACAATGATTAGCATGTTGGCTTAAGTTTAATTAATTTTGGTCAATGAGTCAACCATAGTCAAAGTTCAACAAGTCAACCAAAATTAAGTCAATTAAGTCAACTTAGGGAAATCAAGAAATTAAGATGGAAAATAAAGAAAGAGACATAGAAGAAGGATCCTCCCCTTTAGTCGTGCTCCTACTAATTCTCCTTGGGGGAGTCTCTATGGTTCTTTGAGTGGTCAATCCTTCCTCAGTTGGACCTCCTAGTTAATGTGACCTCGCATAAGGAAGCGTGATAATTGTTGTTGTTGGCCCTTGGATCTTCTCGATCTGACGGATGAGGTGCCATTTGGCTTGAAGGCCTCGTCTTCTATAAATAACTTTGACTGTATGGGACCCTTGGTGACCCCATTTGGAGTTAAGACGTTAATTTCGTGACACAGGCAGGTATGTCTTCGTCCCCTTTGTTTGATAAGTCAGCCTCTAAGGTTCATTTTGATAAGTCTTCAGCCCTTCCATCTACTAGCAATAGCACCACCTCGTTTGATGAGGAAGGATTGCAAGATCTTCCTTCATGCTCAGGATATGAGTAGGTTGATAAGGGTGTGCGCAAATATTTTTCTAAGTATCAGTCATCCTCGTCCATTCATAAGTTTGCTGGTGCACATGCGATTTTGGATGATGATAGCCCGGACGAAGCAGTGTCGTTGGACCAAGTTGGTCGTTTAGATAATGCTTGTGATGGTCGAGAAGGGTATTCTAATGAGTTCTTTTTCATGTATTATGTGTTGTTGACAAATTTTCAAGTTAGACTTCCTTTTAATGAATTTACTGTCAGGGTGTTTAAAAGTGGCTCCATCCCAACTCCATCCCAATGCTTGGGCTGCTCTGCAAGCTTTCAAGATAGTTTGTAGAGTCCTAGGCTTGAGAGATGGTTATCTTTGTTTGGACAACCTAGGATAGGTCTGCTAGCACCTTACTCTACTTCCTTCAAAGGTTATAAAAATACCTTCTTTAGAGTGGTGGTGAATCCTCCTGGCCGGCCCTACTTTTTTATAGTGATGTCCCAAAATTTCCTTTCTATTGGACGAGTAATCCCTTACACTATGATGAGTGGCCTCAGCCTATGATGTTTGCTGAGGATTCTAAAGTTCTTAATTTGCTATATACCCTTCCTTGACGGCTTCCTACTAAGCGTATTGTGGCCATATTGAATTCTCCTTGTCCCCGTAGGGATATGTTGGGTATGGTCCACTTTTCCTGTATTATGTTATAATGTTTACTTTTTCATTTGCTTTTGTCAGCTGTGATGGCTTCTCATTAGGGTGTTGGTGCTTGTCAGAAGAGTCGTTTCCAGCTATTTCGCGAGAAGGTGAATGCTCGTAAGAAGGGTAAAGATACGCTCGCGGGATCTAGTCCTGGTGCTGCTGGGGGGATTGAAACTGGTGGGGAAACTCTTCGACCTCTACCCCCTGTGGAAAAGAAGAGGAAGAAGACTTCCCATAAAGGTAGGAATTCGTCTCGAGATTCCTCCCTTAAGTGTAGTCAAATATCAGAAGATAGTGCTTACACATGCTTAATGGGGACTGAGATGCAAATCTATGATGACATGAGTATCACCATCTCCCAGCAAGAGGCCGACATTATTACTAACTCTCCTTTGCCATCCTTCATGAAAGCTTTTGCTGAGTATCAGTCTCAGGCTTTGATGATCGGAAGGCATATAGGTCATGAGTTAGACAAAATGAGTCATGTGGAGGAGCTCTAGCAGAGGTATTGTTGTTAAAGGTTGAAAAAGAAAACTTAGTGTCTAAAGTAAGTGATTTGCAGAAGCAGTTGAGCCAAGCTCATAACGGCAAGAAGTCTTAGAGGAATCGCTGCCTAGAAGCTGAGGAAAACGAGAAGAAGGTCGTTGAAGAGGTGACTACGACCAAACACATAGTGGAGGAACTGAAGGCTACCAATGCTGAGTTGGATAAGAAGGTTTGGGAGTTAAGGGAGAGTATTGTCGAGGAACATGAGTTAAGCTTTAAGAAAGCCATGCGAGAAGCTGCCCTTCATTTCAATGTGCCAATTGACAATGCGCATTTTGACGTGGGCAAGGATGTGTACAAAAATTCTTTAGTTCGTCTTGAGGACATACCCTCTTTGCTAAAGCAAGCCGGAGACACTCCTTCCAATCCTTCTAAGAAGGGTCGTGAAGGCGCTAAGGACGACAGCACGGATGGGGTTAATGGGAGACATTAGTCCTTATGTTGGTTGATGATGTGTTTTTCTTTTTAACTTTTGTAGGCCTCTACGCCAGATACATTTGGTGTATATATTTTTTGGGGTTGCTTTTTGGAATATAGGGCCCTAGATGGTAGATGATATGCTTTGACTGTCATTGTTGACGTTGTTGTAACTATGGATACTAACTATTTAGCTGGATCATTTGGTTGGTATTAGGTTGGAGTATACTCGGCATTTTGGTTCGAGGTATATCTGGTGGTTGAAGGTGTTCTCTCTTCAATGCGTTAGTTGATCTCATGGCACGGTGAAGTTGGTAATGTGCTTTGCCCAAAATCTAATCTTGAAGTTAATTACATACTTGACATGGCTCTTTTGTGTGACACTGATTACATCACTTAATGTTAATAGTTGATTATTACAACTCGTGAATCTATTTTGATTTTAGTGGTTGCAGCAAGGGTCTTGTGTTATTGATGATCGACTAAGTTTTGTGCATAAGCCGACGAGTGTTATTAATATTTATGGTAAGGTCTAGTCAGAGGCCATAAGCTAACTTTAGCTAATAGTTTTTATCAACAAGGATCTATTTTTGGCAGAGAAGGTCTCGTCAAAGACTTTGTGTCGACCTTAGTTGATAAGTTTTGTCAACAGAGACTTGTTTGTGTGAGAGAGATCTTGTTTGAGGCCTTGAGTCGACCTTAATTGATGAGTTATATCAACAAGGACCTGTTTGTATGAGGAATGTCTCATCGGTGGCCGTGAGTCAATCTTAGCTGATGAGTTTTATGAACAGAGACTTGTTTTTGATTGAGGAGGTCTCGTCAGGGGCATGAGTTAACCTTAGTTGATGAGTTTTACCAACAAGGACTCATTTTTGGCTGAGGAGGTGTTGTTAAAGGCCTTGAGTCGACCTTAGTTGATGAGTTTTATCAACATGGACTCGTCTTTTATTGAGGAGGTTTCGTCAGAGGCCGTGAGTCGACCTTAGTTGATGAGTTTTATCAACAAGGACTTGTTTTTGATTGAAGAGGTCTCGTCAGAGGTCGTGAGTCGACCTTTGTTGATGAGTTTTATCAATAGTGACTCATTTTTTTGCTTAGGAGGTCTCGTCAAAGGCCTTGAGTCAACCTTAGTTGATGAGTTTTATCAATTGGGACTTGTTTGTGTGAGGAAGGTTTCGACAAATAATATAAATCAAGTTTGTAATGCTCTATAAGGTGATTTTATTGATTTTGGGCCTCATTAAAACCTTTTCGGCCAAAACCCTCCTTAGAGAAAACGACCGGAGTAGGAAAGAGTACCCTTGGTTACAAAGGCCTAGGGATTGCCTAGCTTGCTCCAACTTTCTCATGCTTTTTAGTGGAGATGTTGTCTTCTGCTTTGATATTGCTCTTGAAATCTTTTAACTCCTCCATTTGCATGTGTTTTGCCACCCTTTGCCTTAACTCAACCATGCTAGTTGCTGGTCTCTCACACAAGCTATCAATAAAGGGTTCGCTTCTCAGTGCGTTAATCATTTGGTGCAAAGTTACCTCTGGACTTAAGTTGTCAATGCTGAGGGCTAGCTTTCCGAAGCGTTCCATGAATGTTCTCAAAGATTATCCTTCCTCTTGGTGTATGTTGATAAGCGCTAGGGAGATAAGGTCATATGGCTTTCACGTGGCAAATTGCGCCTAGAACTGGTCTAACAAGGTATCAAAACAATCAATGGAGAATGGGGCAAGATGAGTGAACCAGCTGAGGGTTGCACATTTGAGGGATGTAGGAAATACTTTGCAAAAAATGGCATTGTCAGATGTATAGAAACCGATCTGGGTCAAGTATACATGTACATGATCATCTGGGTTGGTTGTGCCATCGTACCTATCCATGGTCAGAGACTTCCAGCCTCGAGGCAAGGGTGTTTCCGTTATGCCATCAACGAAGGGGTGTTTGCGTCCACCCCGTCGCAGTGCCAATGTGTTTACTATTCCTTCCCCTGGAGGATGGGTTTTTCGTGCACTTTCTTCCACTGTTTCTGCATTCGTGGGTGGGGAAGTAACATGGGTTTTGCTTGGGCATTCCTGATCGCCATCACTTTCTTCTTCATTACTTTCGAGCCTCCGCTTGATTTTAGCATTCTCTACTCGTAATTCAGCTAACTCTTGTTGTATGGCTAACATGATTGTCATCTAATTGCTCTATGCAACTGCCTAATTATTCTTTGTTGTTTATACTTTTGGGCCATTACTTGCCATATTCCTTGTAGACACTATATGTACCATTCACCTCGACCCCACGGTGGGCGCCAAATGTTCCTATCGGATAAATATATACACAGGAGAACACAAAGTATGTTGAAATCAAGGGGCTTTGATATCACACATATCCACTAATCTTCACTTTCTTCTACTATATGCTTTACTTCCAAAGTATCTCCTTTCAACAGGGGTAGTCTCGGCAGGGGAGCCTGCAAAGCCAACTCTGACGCCCAAGTCAGTTTTTAGACAATACAGATAAAACAGTAATAGTAATGAATGAATCCTTTTACCTCATGAACAATACCTTTTATACCAGTTGTATGAACCTAACTTCGTGGATCTAGAGTTTATGACGACCATTTATTGTTTAAGCTAATACATCTTAAAATATAATTAACTTAGTTTCACGAAACAATAACTATTTGATGAAAATAATTAATTAATCATTATTTATATCTATATATAAAGAATTTCTCTTTTTGGTATTTATATTTTTCTTTTTCAATATTATCTTTCAATAAACATTTTTAAAAATTGAACTATTTTCTTTTAATTTAACCATTTTGTAAATTAAATAAATAAAAGTTATCTAAAAAATAAATAAAAATTAGGTATAATTACTCGTATAGTACTCAGTTTGGGGCTAGTGTGTCAAATAGGTACTAAATTGAAACAAAAAGACATATAGGGGGACTAAATCGAAATCAACACAATGTCATCTGATAGTGACACTGACACGTGGCATTGTAATGCCACATGGCACTAACAATGCCATGTGTCACACATAGGGACTTGACACGTGGCATTTTTTTTCAAAAAATTAAAAAAAACCACAAACTGACACGTAGCACGTTAGTCAACTCCGTTTAAAAGGGACCTAATTGAAGCACTTTTTCAAAAGTTGGGATGCAATTGACACTTTTTTTAAACCGGTACCTATTTGACACACTAGCCCCAAACTGGATACTATACGAGTAATTATACCTAAAAATTATATACAATCAAATTATAAAAGTTATGTATATTTATTTTTATAATATAATTTTATTAACTTTGTCATAGAAAAAATAAACACACATCATGTGTGTTGACTAGTATAACAATAATTGTAAATTCATTATTGTATTTATTTCCTAAAATTATAATTAACACGTTTTGACGACATTCTAAAGTAATAAATAATCCGAAAAGGAAAGATATTCAATAAAACAAAACAAAATAAATAGTATCGTTGAATGAAACTCTTCCAAAGTCAATAATATTTTAAACAATAAAATAAGAAATCAATGTTATATATATCATACAATACAATAAATAAATCATAACTATATTACAAATATGAAACCTTAAAATTCTCAGAAATTCCCAACACCACATATTCCCTTAACCAAATGAAGTAAATAATCCTTTGTTCCTAATGAGGCAAATCTTTGTCTATATAAGTAGTGCACAATTGCTGGTGTGGGTACTCAATAAAAGGTTCAGTTGTGTTTGAGTTTGTGCTTTGTCTTCTCACACAGTACGAGGAGGCGATAAATGGAAAGCCATGTCCACCACCCTTCGTCAAACGACGTCGTCGTTGTTAACATCAATGGCGACTCTGATTCTGACGCTCGCAGCCTTCACCCAACCGACCGTGCATTTTCCCCTCAGCAGCAACAACAACAAAAGGTTGGTTGTGCATTCACTGTAACTTCAGCTTCAACGACCAACATACAATTTGATGAACAACAGTGACTAACATAACATGTTTGTTTGATGATGTTGGTGAGGCGCAGGAAGGGAACGAAAGAAGGGAGAGTTTGGTTCTTGCGTACAAAACTCTTGGGGTGGTGTTTGGAGGACTTGTGACGTCACCCCTCTACGTGTACCCTTCAATGCCACTCAAGTCTCCAACAGAAGATGACTATTTAGGCATTTACAGCATTATGTTTTGGACGCTTACTCTCATAGGGGTTGTCAAGTACGCCAATGTAGCCATTAGAGCCGATGACCATGGTGAAGGTACTTGCTACTTTCATTTTCTTTGGACTCAAAGTTGATACTTATTTGAAGTAACTTCAGACAAGTTTTACTTTAAATTGAAATTTTTTTACTAAATTTTGTTATTGACTTGCTTTAGATTAAAACATTGCAATGCAAATCACTAAATTTTGTTAAAATCGACGAATATGAAGCAAACTTGTTATCAGTTTCGGTTGCTCACCCAAATGCACATTTCTACAGCTGCAAATTTGTTGGTTTCTGTTTCATGGCTATTCACAATGACCCTGTTTGAATCGCAGGTGGGACTTTTGCCTTGTATTCATTGCTTTGCAGGCATGTCAATATTGGGATCCTGCCCTCCAAGCATGTGGATTTGAACAAAACTAAGGACGCTCAGAAGACAACTTGGCTTGCCAGGTTCTTCCAAACAAGCGTAGTTGCTCGGAGGCTCTTGCTCTTCGTTGCTATGTTGGGTACTTGCATGCTTATTGGTGATGGTATACTTACGCCAGCAATTTCAGGTTTGGTGACAGTTGTATTTTTTCGTTTTTATCACGTTTCAGAAAGGTTAGATTCCTTTTTGTCACATTGAAATGTTTTGATTTGACTTTGCTTAATTTGTTTACAGTGTTGTCAGCTATGGATGGACTTAGAGCACCTTTTCCTTCAGTTAGCAAATGTAAGTTTTGGAGTTCGAACGGTTTTACTGTGATCCCTGGTATTTTGCAGCTTGCATTAATGGAAACTGTCAAACTCATTGAGCATGATTAATTTGATGTTTTGCTGTTTTAAACAAGTGTAAGAGGGAGTTTTTCATTGTGAACAATGAAATTTATTAAAGTTTGGTATCTCAGATGTGATGAATGATTCCTTTCCTTATTCACTCTTCTGATTTATGTAACTCTAATTTCTCTTTTTTGGCATATGCTGCCACAGCGCTAGTGGAAGCACTCTCTGCAGCAGTTCTGATCGTTCTGTTCCTGTTGCAAAAGTTTGGTACATCCCGTGTTAGTTTCCTATTTTCCCCAATAATGGGCGCATGGACCCTGAGTACCCCAATTGTAGGAGTTTACAGCATTATACACCACTACCCTAGCATATTTAAGGCTTTATCTCCCCACTATATATTCCACTTCTTTTGGAGAAATGGAAAATCTGGATGGCTTTTACTTGGTGGTACTGTACTTTGCATTACAGGTATCTAACTCATCCTTTTTACATGATATATCCTTGCTGATATAGGACTGAGAAATTTATCTTTGGAACACGCCTTTGTATCCCTGTGAAATCATATTACAAATCCACGTGCTATGCTCAAGTACTTGTAGGAGTGATAAGGTGGCTTAGTAGTGAAATGGAAGGGAAGGGAGGGGAAAGTCTTGGTTCAACTCTCAGCTAACAAAAAAACTAACAACTAACATGTTTTTCTTTGTTCTTAATTTCTTCATCTTGCTAGGTTCTGAGGCAATGTTTGCTGATCTTGGTCATTTCAACCAGAAGTCCATTCAGGTTGATATCTATAATTTTCTTACCTCTCTTTGAAGTTTGTGCATCCTTCTCAGCCAATTATTATCTTATACACTTTTCTTCTTTGTTAATATGATAACAGATAGCTTTTCTGTTCACAATCTACCCATCTTTAGTTCTGACTTATGCGGGACAGACAGCTTACCTGATCAAGCACCCCAATGATCATGATGATGGCTTCTACAAATTTATACCAACTCCAGTCTACTGGCCCATCTTTGTCATTTCCACTTCTGCTGCAGTTGTTGCTAGCCAATCATTAATATCAGCCACCTTTTCTGTAATCAAGCAATCAGTAGTGCTGGATTATTTTCCTAGAGTAAAGGTTGTCCACACATCCAAAAATAAAGAAGGAGAGGTTTACTCCCCTGAAGTGAACTACATTCTCATGGTCCTTTGCGTAGCTGTCATACTTATTTTTGGAGATGGAAAAGATATAGGAAATGCTTTTGGTATGTCTGTTTTTCAAGTCTCAATCATAAATTTAGTATATGAAACTATTTAGCAGTAATCTATGCAATAGTCTGATGATGGTGTGCCATTTATTGCAGGTGTTGTTGTAAGCCTAGTTATGCTTATCACCACTATATTGCTTACACTAGTCATGATCATGATATGGAGGACTCCTACTGTGCTGGTTTACCTGTACTTCGTTGTATTTTTTGTGATGGAAGGGGTTTATGTTAGTGCAGTTTTCACCAAATTTGCTGAAGGTGGATGGATTCCTTTTGCTATATCATTTATCCTTGCATTCATCATGTTTGGTTGGTTTTGTGGAAGACAAAGAAAGACTGATTACGAATTAAACCATAAGATAACCTTTGAGAGACTTGAAGAGCTTTTAGCTGACAGCAGTGTTAATAGGGTTCCTGGGATATGCTTCTTTTATACCAACATTCAAGACGGGTTGACTCCTATTCTTGGACACTACATCAAGAACATGAAATCTCTTCATAAGGTCACAGTATTCACGACTCTTAGGTATTTGTTAGTCCCAAAGGTTGCTCCACGAGAGAGGATTGTGATCAAGAAATCAAATCTCAAAGGGGTGTATTGCTGTATGATCCAGTATGGCTATGCAGATGCTCTAAATTTGGAAGGAGATCATTTTGTTGATCAAGTGATTAGTAGTTTGGCAAAACATATACAGAAGCATCAGTCTCCCGAGAATCTTTCTGATTCTGAAGAGATTGAAGAAGAGACTTCGAACTTAGAAGAAGCAAGGCTTGCTGGGGTAGTTCATGTTCGTGGAAAGACCAGATTTTACATTGGCCTGAACTGTAGCTGGTTTGATAAATTTGTGCTTAGTTTTTATGAAGTTATGCACAATAACTGTAGATCTGGCTTGCCTGCTCTTGGGATTCCACCGCAGCAACGGATTGAAGTTGGAATGCTATACGAAGCTTGAAGGTTTACTGTATCAAGCATTTACTCAAACATCTAGAGGGGCAAAGCAAAACAAGTGATGAACAAAAGGCCTTCAGTAGTAGGTTTCTAAATCACACATGTATAAACTACTCAAGTAGATATTGTTTTCTCAGAAAGAAAGATATAAGAATTACTATTTGTGATTTTACATCTGCACATTTCAGTTTCAGATAATTAAACAAAAACAATAGAGCAAAGATTAATCAAGTCGATAAAAATTACTCTTTGGGCTAATTACTTTAATTTCAAAAATACATATTGGATAATATATCTTGTTATTCGTCCAAAAATAAAATTCACCGTAGTCAATTGGATCAAAATACACTTGTATGAAGAGAGGTATATTTGTCTTACAAACTAATATGTTTTGATAGAACAGAAAATTCAAAAAGTTCGAAATTTTTTTTTCTAATTTTTTTATGGGATAAAACAATTCAAATTTCTCAAATTTTATTTATTTTTTATTTAAATGGAATGTATGTTGGGAATAGAAAATCATTCACTTGAAAAAGATAAAATGATAAAATAATAATTTTAATTTTAATTTTGAAAAACAACTACATATTAAAAACTAAAATTAAAATTAAAAAATATATATACAAAAAAAAAATAAAAAATATATACCGAAAAAGATATATTCCCCTTATATAATTACTATATAATTACATAATTACACACTGATATAGATTATTATTAAACAACAATCATAAGATTGGAAAAAGAAAATACAAAGGTAAGATATTATTTTATTGTAACCAACTCAAACATGTATATTCTTTCGCTTGTATTGAAAATAGTGAAACAAGAAAACTACAAACATCCTAAATCATGAATATCATAAGAACTCTAAACCATAGATAACACCTTTATGTTTTGCCAAGTCATTTTCTGTACGAAAATAGAGTCTTTTAATCTCATTAAAAACATATAGAGTGACCAAACTATCGGATCCTGCATGATAACTTTTTCTAGCACTATTATCTAAACCTAGGGACTCACTAACTCTATCTAAACCACCATGAAGGTTAGGACAAAATCTGATGAGATGTTTCACGTCGTATACTGTATTTCCAAAGAAGAATTTTACGACTTGCAGAAAGTCAACCAAGTTGGGAGGTAGAAGTGGTTGCGTGTACAGAAAACGGTAGCTCAATACCTTGACCATGTAAGCAAAATCATAGGCACCATGAAAGGTAGTCCATTGAATATGATTATTGCATAGGAGACCTGAGAGCATCATAAGCTCAGCGAATCGCACAATACTGACTCCAAAGTTTCTATTCTTATGAAAATCCATACCATGACGTTGGAGGAGGGCAATGGAATGAGGAGCATGAGGATGGTGTGTGACATCAAACTCACAAAAGTTGAATTCCCAAATGAAGCGGTTGGAGGTTCCAAAGGTTGGAAGGTTTCCATGGCAGTCTGAAAGGGTGAGCCCAACTTGGATGAGGTGCATATGATCCACATTGGCTTTCATCATTGCGTAGTTAGTTTGTGGTTGATGGAGTCCTGGATTCGATTGAAAGATGATGCCGGGAAATTTTGTGTCCATAGAGATGAAAGGGAAAAACCCAATCATTTTATGAATCAACTCGAATTCAACTTCAAGGTTGCATGCCCATACTGATCGTGTCATCACAACACCGTCAGGAACAACCATTTTATTATCTCTTTCTATGTCTCTTTTCAAGAATAACAAGATGGAGTAATAACAATGAACCTCACTACACACCTTTTATAATAGTGATAGGCTATCTCAAGATCAATTTATAATAGAAAAGATTATATATATATATATATATATATATATATATATATATATATATATATATATAATTGATTATTATAATCTAATCTTATAATATCTCTTCTTTGACATAATCTAGTGATAAATTTTAACAAATACATACATATATATATATATATATATATATATAAAATGATAGTCTTATTTTATTTAAAAACATTTATCTTTTTAATATATATATATATATATATATATAATAAATTGATAAATTACGAACCATATCTAAATATCTTAATTGTTTCAAGCCATGATTAGATTTAATGGATATATGATTATCTTATTTATTTCTCTGTGATTGATATATTTGGAACCTTAATGTTTATCTTGCGTTTTTAATACTTAAATAATGGATAAATTATCTATTTTAAGAAATTGTTATATTTAAATTGTAGATAACTATTTTATCTAATTTATGCTCTAAAATTTTTTGTTAATTATGAAAATTTTAAAAACTGAAAACGATATTTGAGTTTTTAGTTAAATGATAAAATAAAATCATTTGTCTACACACTATACATGCGAACCAAATATAATCTCAAAGCCGCATAATATAAACAAAAAAATTAGCTTACTAAAGGATGTGTCAACACCCAATTTCGTCCAGATGAATAAATTTATTTTCAAAAAAATAAAAATAAAAGTAAAAAATAAGGTGAAACAAAATTTTCTTCCAAGATTTTCAAACTTTAATTTTAGAAAAAAAAAAGAAAAAAAAAGAAGGAAGAACCCAATTCGTTATTAATTATAAATTTCTTTTCATGAGCCCAATAACTCAAATATTGTCTACCTTTGTTCGTGATAGAGAAATTAGTTATATAATCATAATTAGAAGCAATATCTCTTGAAATGGTAAGAATCAATATTATTAATTGGATTGATTTTGTGTTCTGATTTGTTACTTATGACGATTGATTTTGTGCTCTGATTTCTTGCGATTTGATCCCATAATTTGCTACTATCATGACCAATTTCTTTTTTTATATTGTTCATTACAATTAAGACTGAGATTGTACTGATATTGCAAGGTGTGAGTATAAATACGCACTCTGTGGGATTCTATACACTTCTCTAATTCTTCCCATCACCACTCCCACATAAACACCTCATTTTGTATCTCTCTTTAAAAAAAAAACATATCGAAGGAGGTAGAAAAAAAGAAGAAGAAAACATTATCTATACTCTCTCTTTCTCTCATTACAACCCACATAGACACCTCTCATCTTTAAGGTACGTCACTATCAATTCTTTCATCTTTTGATTTAGTTTTTTTCAATTTTCATTCTTTTTTTTTTAATCATAAAAAATATTTTTTCCCCTTTCTTTATTGTTTGTCTGGCCGCTCGCGTCGTATGACATCCAATTTAGACTTTTGTTTTTTCTAAAAATATATACAGATGATCTAAACATAAAGAAATAGCTTTCTTTGTTTACTTTTTTATATCTATCTGGTTGCTCACGTCACAATGACATCCACAACTACTTTAAAATAACTTAAAAATAATATTAAAAATTTATAAATGATTAAAAAAATAAAAAATAAAAGATTAGAAAAAAAGAATTTATTTCAAGTGTCTATTCGGCCGCTCGCGTCGCGTGACACCAATTTTAAAATACAACTAAAATTTAAATAAAAAAGTTTTCAAAATCATAAAACAAATTAAATCATTTTTCAAATAATTTTCAAAATAGGTTCTCATAAAGAACTACGTAACCCTTATTCTCATTGTGAATGGAGATACGTAGGAGCGAGGATTAATCCTCGTCGGGCCCAAAAAACCAAAAAAAATGTTTTTGTTTCTTTTGTACGTCCTTTTATATTATTTTTTGGGAAAAATAAATATTTTGAAAAACCATATAATTGTTGCACATTTAATTAAAGGTACCGTCTTAGGACGGACGTTGTGGGGTGCTAATACCATCCCCACGCGTAACCGACTCCCAGATCCAAAATCTATTTTTTCGCAGACCTTGCTCTTTTTATGATTTTCCATAGTTTCCTATAATAACTATGGTGGCGACTCCAAACTCTTTATTTTTTCAAATTTTATTTTTTGGTTTGTCGTCCCATCGTGATTTCGGTTGCGACAGATGGCAACTCCACTGGTGATGCTAAAGAGTCATACCATTTATTTGGATGTGCAAAATTGATGTGGTTTTGCTTCATATTTTTTCTTTCTCATTTCTTTTTGGGTATGTGTTTTTTTTTATCTCCTTTTATATTTAGAATAGTCGTATGTGTATATTCTTCTTTATTTTGGTATTTGGAATAATTTTCAGGTGGGGTTTTGGGTATACGTTGCATTCTCCCTTCACACACACACATTTTATTCATTACATGAGTGGGGCCCTATACCCGGGTCTGAGTTGCTTAGAATTAGAGGGGATTGTGTAGCAGTGTCACAATGGATGTACTTCCCAATGGTCATTGTGAGAACCCCAGCTAGAGTTTGTTTGCTTCATTGGTACTCCCACTTCTTGTTGTTTACCAACTGTCGTTGGAAATGCCATGAAGTGGGCCATAGCTCTAGTGACCTTGATATTTAGGTATTAGGAAACTATCATTATGAGCACATCTACTTTCCCTTAGAACTTTAAGCACCAAACCCATGTTAAATAAAGACACTAAACACTAAAGGGAGACTATTTGCGTCCTTTACCCTCACCTTTCCTTGTATATAATAATAAATTCATCACAATCACACCATTATAAAAAGAAAAGCATGCATTTCATCAACATTTAAACACATGGCATGCATCAGCATAAATTTTAGAAAAATAAAAAAACAAAAAAAATTGCACTAAAATAAATTCAAATTGTTTCTCATTTTGCTTGTCACCGATTTCTTGGAATATTTCTTATAAAAAATGAGTAAATAATAAAACTTCCTTGGTCAAATAAGTGAATTTAATAAAGAAATAAAATATTGTTTATTATCATTTCTTTTGAAGTACCCAACTAATCTTGCATGCATGAAGTTGCTCAAATCTATTTCCCTATCCATCTCTCTTCCACCATAAACCTTACCTTGTTTTCATTTCCATGGAGGATCATCATAAAGGGGACACATACTTTAAAATTATTTCAAGAAACTCTCTGAACACAAAAAAATGAAGAAAAGTCTGCTAGACTAAAAACTTTGAAGGACAGTCTAGGCAAAAATAAGAGAAAAAAAAGTGAAAAAAAAGAACAAAAACAAGGGACATCTTGTTACATGAACTAAATTATTTTCCTCTGAATTAAATTTTTTATTGAGAAAAACAACCATGATTTGAAATGATGTGTGGCCATGTTTCTTTATCCAAAAAAAATGATTATCCTTTGCTACCCAATTTGAGTCTTCCAAAAAATTTCTTTCAAATTACCCTAAACAAGGGTCACCCTCACACTAAGGGTTGACATAATATTTGCATTTGTTTCATCTGAATGGTAGTTCACCAATACAAAAATATATATAAAAATAAAGAAAAAAACAAATGGTTATATCAAGAAAATAAAAGAAAAAGAAAAGCAAAAGGTGAACAAGAAGAAGTCAAACAAATTCTGAATGAAACATTATTCAAAGATCCTTATTGAAACAATTCTCACATCACTTGTTTGGGCTTTTACTTTCATTTACATCCGTACCCATAGCTTTGGCCACGATACAAGCCTAATAAAGTCCACATAGATCAAAGATTGGTTGTTATCATTCGAAGGTTTTAATTTATAGGAAAATTTTGATTTGCTAACAGGTTTGTTCTAAAAAAATATTAAAAAAGTGTGTTTAGAGATTTGCTTTTAAACACTAGGGCAATTTATTTTTGGGTGACATATTTCCAAAGCTTCAAAATTAGCTTGGGCAATCAGACAATTAAGCTAAATTTGGGTTGTCCTCTTTCAATTCATTCTTCATGAAACTCCATATTTGCTCCAACAATAACCCCGCTCTAAGCCTAAACCTTGACCAACCTTAAAATAGTCCATCTTTATCAATCCCAAACCCAAACTGGGGCAATCACTTTGTTTATTCCCATAATTCATTCTGAATTGGGGAATTTATATACATCAAAGACTATGATCACATTAGGGCAACTTATGAAGACCTCGTCATTTTTCAATCTCCTCAATTGGAAAAATTCAAACACGCTTTTGCACCCTAAGACCATCCTAGGCTCTCACACCAAGGACAATTTTTTTTTGAAGTCCCCATCATTTTCTTCATACCATCAATAACTAGGAAAGCCTAAACACATTTTGTGCCCTGAGACCAATTCCAATTGGGGCAACTCCCTAGTTAATCTTCATCACCTCATTCAAGCCTTTTCAAGCCCTTGGCAATTTCATGAATGTCATTCAAATAATATTTTAAAAGAAATAATTAAAAAAGTGTTCGTTAGTAAACTGATTAGACCAAAAAAATGATTTGAAAAAGTAAAAAAAAATCAAAGTAGAATGATTTCATGAATTCGAAATAACCATGAAATGGGGAACAATTCAAATTTGTTTTTAAAAAAATGAAAAGAAAAATTCATACATAAGGTAATTCATACATCATACTAAGTCATGCATACACGCGTCATCCATCTTTTTGAATAAAATATTTTCCATCTTTTCAATCAAAATCCTTTTCATTCATATGAATTATCAATATACTTTAAGCCCAATTTCCACACTGGCCCCTAAATCCAGTTTTATCCGGCCTCACAATTTTTTTCTAGCCTCTAAGCCTAGTTTACCTTGCTCTCAAATTAAAATAAAGGAAAAATAAAAAATGAGAAAAGCAAATTTCACCCATGCATCCCCGCATCCATGTAAGCATATCTTATAGTTTCAAAAAGAAAATCAAAACATGTCATGCATCATCACATCATGTCATCCATCATACTCCACGAAATCATTTCCAAAAAAACAAAGAAATAAAAAAAAAGTCAGCAATGATAATTTTTTTATGTGTAAGTCTCACCAATGTTAGGCCTTCACGTGGTGTTTGTCAACACTTCAAAAGCAAAATTTTGGTTCTCCTTTTATATATCAAGACCCTCTATGAGGCAATGGTCATTGATTTCTTATGTCACATTGAGGCCTTCTGCGAGGCAATGGTCATCGGTCTTTTTACATCAAGACCCTCTACGAGACAATGGTCATTGATTTCTTATGTCACATCGAGGCCCTCTACGAGGCAATGGTCATTGATCTCTTCACATCAAGACCCTCTACGAGACAATGGTCATTGATTTCTTATGTCACATCGAGGCCCTCTACGAGGCAATGGTCATCGATCTCTTTACATCAAGACTCTCTACGAGGCAATGGTCATCCATCTCTTTATATCAAGACCCTCTATGAGGCAATGGTAATTGATTTCTTATTTCATATTGAGGCCCTCTACGAGACCATGGTCATCGATCTCTTTACATCAAGACCCTTTGCGAGGCAATGGTCATTGTTTCCTTTACATCGAGGCCCTCTACAAGACAATGGTTATCGATCTCTTTACATCAAGACCCTCTGCACGACAATGGTCATTGATTTCTTTGTCAGATCGGGACCCTCTACATGGTAATGGTCACCAAATCTTTAGATATAGACCCTCTCCATGAGATTGGTCTAATCTCTTTCTCAAAAAGTCAAAGTTACAAAAAGATTTTTTTTAGGATGGGGCCCTCTACATGGTAATGGTTGACGAATCCTTTGGATCTAGACCTCTCCTCGGGATTGGTCTAATTTGGTTTTTTCAAAAAAAAAAAAACAAAAA
>Ga0209589_1003657_pt1 | contig 26844 bp, 15 predicted proteins | sample CowpeawhiteBW_FD_187525 | JGI IMG/M metagenome (GOLD analysis project Ga0209589, IMG submission 187525) | Root nodule microbial communities of legume samples collected from California USA - Cow pea white BW (SPAdes) (version 2) | ecosystem: Host-associated > Plants > Roots > Nodule | place: USA...
TGTTTTTTTATTTTTTTTTTGCATTTTTTTATTTATTTTTGTATGACTTCATTCTTCGTATTGTCTTCTAAAGTTCCACTTTTGATTTTTCTTATTTTTATGTTCCTTATTTTGTAAAGTTTGTAATGGAAAAGAAGTTGGATATGATTAAAGATATTGAAGATTAAATCTTTTTATTTTTTGGATTCTCTGCTCCGTTTGATTTCTAACCTGTTGTGTTTTTTTTCTTCTTATCTGACCGAAATACCGAGAATACGAAAGCATTTAAAGGCAAAAGTGGCATCTGATGCATGCAAGGTTCATCCCCTTATTGATGAATTCATACCAAGTCATGAAGGCAAGAATGAGACTTGCTTTACACACCCAGAAAAACTACTAGGTGCTCCATGTTTTTCTTTATTTTATTTTATATTATATTATTTTAGAATACCTATTTTATTTTATATATGTTTTGTATGCATTAATGAAATTCTAATTTATTGGGAGACACACGTCTTGCAGGGTACAATACGACATGTATGAAATTAATTTTTTAAGCAATGAAATGATTTTTCTTTCAAAAAGATTTCTAACCATAAGATGGTTGAATTTGACATTTGACAGGTGAACATGATGAGGATCATCAAAGGAAATTGCTCGATGAATTGAGAGCTAAAGTATAATCATTGTGTTATAGAGCTTAAAAAAAGAAAACGAGCTTTTGTTCATTATCATGTATCTCATCTCATGTAAAGTGCAAGATTAGAAAGCATAGAAAAAAAATTATATCAATGATATTAACATGTCTATCCTGATGGACTGTAAATTTACTAAACTTTTTTAAATAGCAGTATGCACCACCTGTTTTTTTTTTGTTTTTCTTTACAATTTGTTTTATCTTGGTAATTATGATATCTGTAATATCTCATACATATGTTACTTTGTCTTTAAGTTTCGATTATTATTTTCTGGTTGCTTTCGATTTTCTATCCTTTTACTTAACTTTTTATGATTTTCATATCGATGATTGATAGTAAATACTATATAAGACACAAACACCATATATATTATAATTAATTTGAGTTTTATTAATATATTTAAATTATTATAAAGTTTAATCAATTATTTTTAATTTGTTTAATTTTATATTTTTTTTTGTGAATAATAAGATTAATTATTATTATCAAAAAGTATTGGAATTAGAAAGTGAACATTTATTAATTATAATGTAAAACTAAGATATAAAATTTATAGTTTTATATTTGTACTTTAAAAATAAAAATAATTTTATATTTTGAAATTTGTACTTTTTCTAAATTCTTTTTTGTTCACCTTCCCTACAAGATTTTTGCTACTTTTCAACTTTTTCTTTTATTTTCCCAAGACATTTCAAATTCAATATACTGAAACTCCGGTCAACAACAACATTGGTTCTGCTACTAATATTATTGATATTAAAATTATTATCTATATTATTATTATTTGTGTTATTATTAGTATTAATATTCGTGTAAGTGGTATTAATTTTAATATTATATTTTATTAATAAAAAATAATTTATATAATTCAAAATTTTAATCACAACATATCACTAATTAATTATTATATGTGAATTTTATAATTAGTACAAATAAATTAATATCAAAATATTAATATACTTATCATTATCAATTATAAATATTATTATCAATCGTTTCTATTACTATTACATTATTAGGATCATAACTATTATAATAATAATAATAATAATAATTATTATTATTATTATTAATAAGAATTATAATTATTACAATTATAATTATTATCATTGTCAACTATAATTATAACTATATTTTTAACAACTATAATTATTATACATATATTAATAAATTATTACGTCAATTTTATAATTTAATGCAAACAACTTTATATCCAAGTATTATTAGATAATCATAATATGTTCATTTTAAACAAAATTAAAATAAAATGTATATGCATCAAGAATTAGTTATTATAAATTTAATGTTTATATTGATAACAATACCTGCATTTATTTTTGTTTAAAAATTTTAATATCAATCATACATTATGTTTGCATTTTTGTTTAAGTTGATTATTGTGTGGACATTATTTTTGTAGGAGACGAAAGTTTTCAATATTCCTATATTTTATTTTAACAACAATATGTACATATGTATTTTATTTCAATAGAATATATAACTCAATGTACATTTTTTATTCTTCTAAATTCATATGTCAATATCTTTCCGTATATATTTTTTCTTTTAAACTCTATATCTATCTACTCTTAATTATTTCATTATAAAAAACAATAGTATTGAATTATTTAATTGTTATTATATTATTTAAATATTATATATAAAATTATAATAATGAAATATAATAATATATTTTATACAAGACCATCTTACATAACACACCAAAATTTTACTTTAACAACGACGGTGCATATCCATTTCATTTTAATGTAATATATATGTGTTTCTATTTAAAAATGTTAACATCAATTTCATGTTGTATTTACTTGTACGGGACCATATTACATAATATATCAACACTTTACTTTAATAGAACATAATGAAGCATATTATCGTAACTACTCCTTTGTTTGATGAAGGTTTTTCTTTGAAATTCATGAAGAGAATGAAGAACACACATGTTTTTTGTTATGCTATACAATTGTCACTATTTCAATATGTATAAATTTAATTTAATATAGTACTTTTATATTTATGAATATATATTTGATTTGATATATTCAATTAGTTAGTCATATCAATTTTGTTTTTATATATAATATTTAATGAAACTTTTTAGTTCCCAAGGACATGCAATAAATTCGAACCATCATGATGTACAGTTGTGACTCTTGAAATAATTATCATTATCCTACTCTGTTTATATTATATATACTTCTTATGTTTATCAATTTTCCAATTCTTCATTAGCAATCAAATTTTAACAATCTTCTTCATTTTCTCTTACCAATCTTCTCTTTTTTATAAACATGTTTCAAATAAAATATTTTTTATAAATCAAGTAATTAATATATTATTACAAATTCTATAAATGGTTTCGTATTCAACACTTAAAATTGTTTACATTTACCAATTCCTTAATAAATATTTATTAAGTGGTTTACATAAATGACTCATAAATGGTTTCATATCCCAATATTATAATTGTTTCAATTGCATTGCAAATGGACCTATTCCAAGATAATGTGACAATTATGATTAGGAATGTCTAAAATATCCGTATCCGCGGGTATCTGCGAATAAAACCCGTAATGGTTAGGAAACAGATATTAAAAATGGATACCCGCTACCCGCGGGTACGGATATTTTTGATACCCGCATGTTAACAGGGTGAATATAGGTATCATAGTATCCGTATTCGTGGACACCCGTACCCGCTAAACTTTAATTCACAAAAATATCCTTATATATATATATATATATATATATATATATATATATATATATATATATATATATTAGTAAAAAACATTTTGACCTATTTTTTTCTCAAGAATTAATCGGAGAAAGTGACTTATTGATCAAAGCACTAATTAAAGAATTTTCATTGTGTTGAATGTCATTTTATATTTATTTTTATGATTAGTTGGACTTGTATGAACTTGAGTTTGTTTGAACTTTATTTAAAATTTATGATAGTGATGTATTTTATTTTATTTGAATTTATGATTAAATATTTATTTTTTAAATAATTTTGTAAATACCTGCGGGTACCCGTGGATACCCGCAGATATAAAAAAAATAGACGGGTACCCGCATAATGGATGCCCGACGGATATGAGTACGGGTACATGGCAGATATTTATCCAGCGGGTAGGATGCAGAGGAGCTACTACTCGTACCCTACCCGTCACGTTGACATCCCTAGTTACGACTGCTCAGGAAACAATGCAAATATCTTCATATTACTAAATTACTAAATCTGAGCGTATTCCAACTTATAAAAACACAACTTCCAATAAAGATATTTTTAAATTTATTCCTAATAATATTTTTTTTTTAAATAATCAATTGCTTTTCTTGTTATTTGCATTATGAATAGATTCTAGAATCCACATTCGTTATTGCACTGTTAATATCATATTTAAATATTTATTATCAAATATTATTATTTCTACTATTTCTTTTAATTAATTTCACTAAAATAAATTTATTATAGTTAATTAAATTAATTCTATGCTAAAATAATGAATTAATAATTATATACAATTAATCCGATAAAAATAAAAATAAAAATTAATTTTTTATTAATATATAATAATAATGAAATCTATTTTAAAAATTAAAAAAAAACAAAAAACATATGACCCATGTGTATGCATTGGTCTTCTCTTTATATATTGTTATATATAAAATGTTATAACTTTAAAATAATATTAAGGGTAAGACTGAAATAACGAAATGTAGACACAAAAAATGGTATCTCTTTATATATTGTTATAGATATACTTTTATTTTTTTATTGTATCTATTATTATTTATTGAATATTAAAAACAAAATTAATTACTATAATACTTTCATATTTATTGTATTATGTTTAACTTTTATTATAAATTCAATGTTTACGTTGATAACAATATCTACATGTATTTTTGTTTAAAAATTTTAACATCAATTTCAGATACTGTAACTTTTAACAGGGACCACATCATCTCACAATATGTTTGCATTTTTTTCATTTTTCTTTAAGTTGATTATTCATACGTGGACAATACTTTTACATGGGCCAAAAGTTCACCATATACCAATATTTTATTTTAACAACGACATGTACATATGCACCGAACAAAAGTTTACAAGACACTTGATTACTATACGTTGCCGCCAAAATCACACCTTTCAGATTTATTTTCAAATGTAATCATTTCAATATTTCAATATAAACTAAGTATAACTATAAACTATGTATTGTGTAACTATAGATTATATAAATATATAATGAACCTAATTTGGTCTTAAATAATTAGATAATGAAGTAGATTATCGTAATTAACCAAAATCTAAGTGATATATTTACAAATTCACATAAATTAAATCAATAATAACAATACTTTAATTTAGTTTTTAACCAATATAATATATAATATTTAAACAAAATACCTACAACAATAATAACACCAAAACATAAAAAACCCATGCGTACGCACGAGTCCCATACTAGTTGTTCACTAAAGCAAGGGCAAGCAATGGAAAACTGGACACGTGTCAAGCATTTAGATGAGGTTAGTAATGTAATTTTCCTTATACATTGTATTACTATATTAGAATAGATGACCAGTTAGATGATGAACTATCTAATGTCCTTAAGGATGGGGAGAGACTTTAAGAATATCAAAACTTCACACATTAAGAGACATCCATTTGGATTCCTGGTGTGGCTTTGAGCCAGTATGAGTGGATTTTTTAGCTCTCTTTAGATCTTCAAATTAAATATGACTTCTCATACAATTAAAATCAAAATATTTCTACCAAAGTATTTTTATGTTGATTTGATTGGATGAACATTTTACTAAGAATATGAGCCATATGGATATATCCTAGCTTGTTATGAACCTTAAATCAAAATGATAAGAAAAGAACTATTAGAACAAAAATGAAAACATAGACTAGAAAAGAAAACCTTGAGTTAATGAGTTGAATGATTACTAAAGTTACTAAATACGAAAGATAAGATTTACGGATATGAAATAAAAAAAAAATATCACTCACCTTGGACAACAAATGTAGTACACGGAAGAAGAAGGAGAAAAAGAAAAAGAAAAAGTAGAAGCAGAAATGAAAACCGAGACGGAGCAGCTGACGAAGGAAAAAGGAAAGCAAAAAACTGATTTTAAATGACAATATACAAAGAAGATTTGAAAGAAACCATCACACCGAGCTACAGTGTTGGCACCATCTCAGTCAGTCAAATAAACGAATAATGCATAAATTCCTAAATATTGAAGATAACATTCAAGGACAGAGGAGTATTGCATTCTTCGAGTACACTTACAGGGACTTTTTTAAAATTAAAAATAATTTAATTTAATGCCTAATGTCTTGTGAGTCCGTTGGCATGTAGATAAAAACCTGAGTTTTTGTGTATGCTGGCTTGATTTCATCCATCCTACATAATCACCCGCTCCCATAGACTAATTATAGGTGAGGCAAGCCATGTTGTATAACCCTCATAAATTTAAACTGTAAAAAAAAGTGATATGTTTTTAGTATTAAATAGAAAAACAAAACTTCATGAGGGTGATTTATAGTAATTAGGTGTTTATAAATATAAGAATTGTTGATTAAACATTCACATAAATGCGTGAATCTAACTATTATAATTAATAATACTCAAAATTTCAAAAAGAAAAATCTTAACTGTTAAAATTGGAAAAATCAAGATTTAAAAAGTACGATTGTTATTTTGTTTTGAATGAATATTTTGTTCCTTATGTTTAAATTACGTCTCTTATTTTACTTCTTTGGATGTAATGTATTATATTTGTTAATGCATCATAAAAACAAATTAAAATAAACAATTCTTGTGTGGGTGACGAGCATATAATATATAGGTATATTCATGCATTAGTTTAGGACATTTTTATTTATTTGTGTATTATTGGACTAATTTCATCATGCATTATCTAGTTTTGGATCATACATTTGGATTTGTGCGTTGTTTGTGTAAACAGGTCTGAAGGGAGTAAGTTATACACAAAACACCAGTTCCACAACTGCCTGGTGGAGTCTTCCACGACTTGTGGATTTGGCTTCAAAGATACGATTTTCAAAATAGTTTGTTCCACATGTGCCTGGTGGATTTTTCCACGACTTGTCGATTTTCTAATGAGAAACTTAAAGATTATGTGGACTGACAAAGATTTAAAAGGAGAAGAAAATATAAAGAGGAGAGATAGGGGAAACGGTTAGAGGAGAGAGAAAATCACCTCAGCAAATGAGAGAACGTGGGAAAAGATAAAAGGAAGGTGTTCACGAAAAAAAACTTATTCTGCTCCCTCTCTATTTTCGGTGGTTGCTTTGTCTACCATTTGGAGTTTTTCTTTTCATTATGCAAAACTAATTTCCTTTTTGTTGGAGGATTGATGTAAGACTTTGTATTATAGGTTCTTCTCTTTACATTTGATGTTTTGTTAATGTTCTTCATTTCAGTGTTCTGTTTATGGTTTTATCGTTTATTTATGAGCAATTTCACAATTAGGAAATTGGGGATTGTTTGCCATTATAAACAAGACAGGTTAGATTATGTCACAATTGGAAAATTGGGCATATCTAATTAGTTTGCAATAGAGATGATTATTGATTTTTCATGATTTTATTGAATTTTTGTAAACTGACCTAAGGAATTAGGGGTTCGAATTCAATAAATAGATTTTACTTACTAAGGGATTAGGGGTAAAACAACTCTCAGTAAACTCAAGTGGATGATTACATTTCTTGCATCAATTGAAAATGAGTAAAATTCTATAGGAAAAAGTACAAAATCAATCCTCTAACGATTCTTCTATTGATTAAAGTTTTTGTTATAAATTTTATGCTTGCAATTCTATTGATTCACATTTGCTCAAAATTACGTAAATTAAGAATCTAGTATTCAACAAGTCAATCCCAGAGGACGGTATTTTATTACTACGTTAACGATTGGATTACTTACCAAATGTTCATCAGTGGACTGATCTGCAAGCTCGTTGGTCAAATATTATGCACAATAAGTCAAGAAATTAGTCTGCATTTCTTATTAGGTGTGAGTCGGTCTGACCATTTTTTTTTGTAGGTCAGGATAGTGTCTCCGCAGAGTGGACCGACTCACATTTCTACACCAAATACCTCCAATATATTATCAAATATCTCTTCAAAATAATATATATATATATATATATATATATATATATATATATATATATATATATATATATATATATATATCCTATGAAACTTATAAATATAACATCCCACCATTGATAATGGGAGGTCAACTAAATACTTAATTGACACTTAACTTAGACTCAATTGATACTCTCTACAGTTATTATCATTATACAAAGAGTGTGAATCTTCTCCTTTTCTCTTTGGAACTTGGAGAACTCTTATTAGGAGACAAAACTTAGCTCTTAAGAGTTCTATAGTCCACCTTAGAGACAATTCGTCAAAATCTAATAATGTAAAAAATGATGATTTTTTTAATCAGCAAAAGTAAAAATTTATAAAATAATAGAACACTAGGAGTACTTTAACTCATACAAAGTTAGAGTATGTACAACTAGCTATACCCCGTAAAACTTTCCCCTACCAAAAAAAAGAATAATATGTATAGTATGGATATTACAACTTATAAATACACAAGTTTCCAACCAAAATACATCTATAGTATACTTGAAGTTGTAATCCAATAAGAAAAAAATATCAATATATGTTAAAAATATCAATATATGTTGTAGCTGGGTGAAAATACCACTAAAATCGTGGCTTTTTTCACTGCATCCACTCATTGACTGCATAACTTGTGATAAAAATGAAGTGCAACCCCCTTATTCCCTTCACATACATTGAGCACAAATGTAAAACAGAATCTCTACCACACATTTCGTAGGCTCTATACTTAGTCATACTTGTACTCGTTTTTTAAACAATCTTTGTCCCAACATTTTGTATGCTCTCTATATATTCTTTTGAATGTCTTAATTGTATCCCCTCCCATGCTCCCGGTTTTGTGCTTACATTTATTGTTCACTATTATACAGACCTCAAGCATGTTATTACTAGACTCATACCATAATAAGAATTTGTGAACTGAGCCTTTGGGATTTTGTGTCAGCCATGACTAAGGCTTTAGTTGTGCTAAAGTAAACACTTCATCTGCATCTTATACCCTATTACTAAAAATGGTTTCATATTGTCCAAACACTTTCCACCCACGTATATCTACGCGTGTTATTTCCTTTATTATTCGATTGTAATAAACTAAACTTGAAAAAGTGTTCTTGTGGAGCATGTTCACATAATTGTGAATATTAATAATGGTTAAACTTTTTTGATGTTTCTTTACAAATGATTCACTATTTCTTCACAATGTTCACATAAAATGCAAGTTGTACTCCTAATTATCACTATTCGACGACTTAAAAATCCTCTTGTAGCCACTCTATTTATAATTACCCTCAATGCAAAGTAGTGAACAAATGATAATACTTTAACTTTCCAAAAATTGCACATAAGCCCCTGTAAAACAAAAAAAAGAGAAGCCAAAAATTCTCGTCAAGCCCTAATGGGAAGAAACAAATTGAAGTAAAACCTTTATAAGAACAAAGAAATAAGAAGCTAAAAAAAATTTGAAAAAGAAAGGAACAAAATATTACCAAAAATTTCCAACAAGAGACTTTTCCAGAAAAGTTTCCCTTTAAGTTGTGTTCTTTCTAATGTTGGAAATTGTAAGATTTAGAAACAAACCATTAAAAGCCACAATGTAGCCTAGACTGAGCATCAAACAATCAATAGAAGAACATGGTTAAAATGGAGTATTTAGTTTAATCAGAAATAGTGCTATTGATTCTCAAACTCCCGAATGAATCTTAGCGCTATCATTTAGCTTATTTAGTCATGTACCAAATTAAATTAATGTGGTGGAAAATATTGACCTCCCAGAATGCCTGAAAACGATTCCAAAATGAGTAGAGACATTCCAATATGAGCAAAGAGAAAGCAAAAAGAACTCAAGGCTTCATTATAGGTCAAAGAATATAGAGAAAGACAAAACTCACCACTTTCCTTAGGTTAAAGTTAAAGAAGAGAACAAAACTTATGGCCAGCGGAAGAAAGAATCGTAGCCCGTGGACAAACCCTTTCACTAACACATCTACATCTACATTGAACAAGTAAATACAATATAAATTCTCTTACCAAGTGTGGGGAGGGCAATTGGAACTCAAATTGTTCTCTTTGATTTAGAACAAACTAAGCTAGGGTTTCACAAATGGGAATTTTCAATATGCAAAGCCAATGAGCATAGAAGATGAGTAAACTGAACTTTAGTGTCGACAGGGAACAAATGAGTGAAGAGAGAAAGAAATGCAACCAATGAAAGAAGGTTTTAAATTTTAAATTTTTTAATATTTTTGTAATTTAAAATCCGTATATCAATTTAGAATAAAAGGTATGTCATCGCTTACATATTTATTTTTCATACGAAAAAGAGAAAAAAAAACTAGTTTGTTGTTACGTACAAAAAGATTTGTATGTAACAAATTTTTACATTCGAACAAAAAATTGTATATAAAACCCATGAAACTTAATCCGTATGTAATTATATTATATGTAGATAATTCTGACTCTTTTTTTTTTTGTAGATACAGAAATATATTTTCTACAGTACTATTTTATAGTAACTTATCCTGTTTGATAATATATTCATGTGCTTCGCCACCATTCCAACTCCTTTATCTTTTGATGTCTCTATTGACATGAATTGTTTCTATGATTTGAAAAACAAAAAATTATTACATGTGCTAGTTCCCGTTCAAACCATGCTGTTCTCCATTCCAAATTTCATTCTCATCCATTTTCTTTCCATGTCAAAATTGATGATGATGTAGCCAAATGGTTAGGACAGAATTTTCAATAAATTTCATTCATTAAAGCAATGAGGCAAGATGTAACTATTTACCCACATCAGTAACGATTTGGACACCTTTTAGTACTATGACGAATAAGAGAAATAATTTAGTATTATACAATGGAGTCACCTATGCTTTCAGGTATGTCAGTTTCATTTTAATGTATTAATGTTTCAACGTGTGTCGATCTACTACTTTATTACTTATTTTCTCTTCATTTTTGTTTGTTACATCCATGTTTTAATTATTAACGAAAACTTTTTGACTTTCGTAATAAATTACTAAATTTACATCTATTAAAACAACTAAAATTATACTTTTAATAATAATTTATACATATAATTTTATAATAAAAATAAATTTACTTTAATATTTTAAATCAATAATTAATAATAGTAGTAATAATTACTAAAAAAACTACTAATAATTTAAAATTACTTTTAATAACAATATAATAATATTTTAATCAAAATCAATTTTGTTAATCACATTTAATATTAACTTATATTGAACTATCATAAATATTTGAAATTATTACACTAAAGTTTAAATTTAATAATTTACATTCGAATAAAATTTAATCAGTAATACTAATTGTGAATATTAATAATGTTTTTTTTTAATTCATAAATAATTAGCAATAGTAATATCTACTAGTTAACAAAATACTTGAATAACGCTAACATTATATAATTTCTATTTTCTTCCACAATCTTATTGATTAATAATAAAACGATTTTATTTAATCAATAATAATACTTTTATGTAATTATATTATATTATATAATTAATTAATTAATGTAATATTTAAAAAATAGATTTCAAATTAAAATCTGAAAACGTAAAATAAAATTTAAGTTTAGTTTATCTTTTGACATTGGATAGGGAAATTTTTTGTATATTTAGGTTTGTTAGGTAGTGGGGGTAGGGTGATAAAGTGTATATAACATTACTTACTCATGCATACATTAAAAGTTGTGATAACCTTGCTTATTCATTTAAAGATGTACATTCGCAACACCCTATATTTATCCACTATCCTTGCTCAACCGTATCCAAAGTTATACATGCTCATTACATTAAAAATGTTCATCTTCAGACTTTTGCTTACTATAAAATGATTCAAATCTCACTTTCTAATTCATAATTCTAGAGTATTAAAAGATTACTGCTAACACTCCTCGTCATTTAAGAAATTATAGATTACAGCATACCAAATTACAAGTTAGAAAAATATTCATTAGCATAGAAGGAACTCGTAGTTATGGATCACATCCTCATAGACAAGATTTCTTTGTCTATGTCCGCAATAAAGAGAAAGTGCTAGAGGGGTTATAAATACGCAACGCAATTTCAAAGGCCACTTGACACGATTAAGATGCAATCACATCAACCATGTGAAATAATTTGTCAAAAATAAAAAATAAAATAAAAAAATAAAAAAGGTAAAGTCATGAATACAAGGCTTCCAGTGATGATAAATTGAAACGCACTGAATTGCAGCTTCCTACTGCCATGAATGCTTTCAGTCCGAAGAGTCAGAGATAAGTACATCTTAACAAAAAAATCGATCTATCTATAAAGATTACAATCTTCCCCTAAATGGGGTATGTAACAATAATCTACTTTAAGCTCGTGGTTTTTACAATACAAAGTGAACCGCTATTTCTGGACAAATTAACACGCCAACTCCATCACCATGCTACGATAACGAAAGGAAGATACCTTCGTGCCACTGAGAGTATGTTGGAAGAACAATTTGGAATCCAGGCAAACAAATCGTCCATATTTGCTTCCACTGCACTGGATAACATACATAATGAAATATGCAACCAGCCTGAGTCCATCTTAAATAATCCCCTTGGAAATGCTGGATGTTGCATTAATCTTTAGAGACCGCTCAGGGATGTACGTAACACCTGTTCAGACCATTATGTAAACACGTAAGAACCTGAGCAATATCATAATTTGCATTTTGCATCTCGATTAACACTATATGGAGTACAGGGAAACTTTTTCTGATGAAGAATGAGACAATGCACAAAATCAACCAAGCTTCATAACAAATACTTGTAGAACATATGCTTTGCATCAATAAATACCTAACATGATCATCGAGGAAACTAAGAAATTGATGACTAGTCCCAACCAGAGCGTCTGGCACAAAAATAAAATATCATACCTAGGGGATGCCAAAACAAAATCTTATAAAATGCATGATTAAAATTGTTTGGCCCAAGTTAGAATTTTATGTTATGCTTATCGAGTGGTTCTTCAAAGCAATCATGACAGATAGAGAATTAACAGACTTTTAGGCAGTTCATCTTCTCATAAATCCAATACTAAGTATTGACCTGGTAATTCTTGTTCTGAGTCAAGGATTAAGAAGTGAAAGTCTCGTGATCTGTACCTTTTTCCATGACATCAATTTGCAAAGAGTCAAGTGTAATTATGCCATCTGTCAACGGAAGCAGTTGAAGCTTAATGGTTGCTGTTGACTGAGATGGGATACATCTGAAGTGGCCAATACACGGATTTAAATTACTTAGTGTTTAGCTTTAACAAAGTCATACAAATGAAAATGAGAGCCGACATATTACCCAAGTGGAACTCTACTGTGCAGCCAAAGATGTGTACAACTTAGGCCAGAACTAGGGATGACATCATCATTCATTGAAACTGACTGAGGTCTGACATCATCTTGTTTGTCGTTTTCTTTTAAAGGAGAAGTAATGCTCGCCCCCTGAGTGGTACCGGCATGTCTTTCACCATTTATCCTTCCTAAAAACTCTGTGAAACCAATAAAAGGACTATTTGGACTAGTGGGTGAACTCAGAGAGACAACTGAAGGGGGTGAAGTGAATGAGGCTGGAGCGAGAACTGTCAACGTTAGATCTTCAGATGTCAAATTCGAAGCTTGAAGAGTTAAAACCTGATAAAGAAAACCATGAAGCTAATCAAACTGTAATTTAAGTAGGATAAATATTCAATACAAACTAAATACGAGCTCCAAATGCAAGCCCAAACTCAAGATAGTCAATGGTTAAGACATATATTGACCTGCACAGGAAGTTGAGAATTTCTTTCATATGGTCCAGGAGACTCTCCTGAAATCTCGGATGCAACAGATATTATAATATCCCTTGATGTTCGAGGTCGCCAACTGGTTGCTTGCTTAAAGAATAATCTTGATGCTACGTTAAGCATTAAATCAAGGGGAAAACAACTAATTAACAACTCAGCCAATATTAATAGTAAGACACCAACAAATACACCAACAAACCGAGGGGGCAAGAAAACCTACTTGTATAATTGCATCGACATGACACCATAATGGCATACTGATTGTCTGACACGATCTTTGTTCTGTCAGGGCTCTTGGAGGAAAGATTTGATTTTGATTCCGAATTTGGAGATTGCAACTTTGAAAATTGAGAGCCTTCCTCTTGTATCTTAACATTTTTCCACATAGAAGTTGCAGGTTTAAGGATGAAAGAATGCTCTTCACCTCTCCTATAATCAGAAACTTTGAGTTAGATGGTGATGATCAGAGTTAACTACATAAAGGATACACCAAATTCTGAATTTCTCTAACCATATTTACTATTAAGCACCTTCTTTTATTCTTTAACAGATAGTCAGATTGATTTATACTCAACAAGATACAAACTCATATATGTCAGAAGAGGGTATTCAGCAACGGGAAGCAACCTTTTATTGAAAGGGGGAAATGAATTGGCAGGATCAAATCCTTTCCTTGTCCAAAAGTTAAAAAAGCAGTTCCCCCAAATCTCCCCGAGGGAAGGGAAGTGTATTCTACGCATAAACATCAAAAGATTTCCCAATATTATCCTCCTCATAACTCTTTTACTTTCTAACATATTATTTCCATGTCCTCCACCTCACCATTCAGTTGGTCAAATATGAAATAATAAATTTAACTACAGAAGTGGAATACAGATTAATATCAAAATAATAAATAGATATATTGCAGAATTGCTGCTACACTTTTTAATAAAATTCAAAGGTTACAGATATGTCACCCTTACTTTCACCATACTGCCAAAAGCAAGATTCTCCTTCCTTTCCAAAACCAATATGGTACCGAAGAAAATTTAAGGCCTTTCAATCACCATTAACATCAGTGTTCTCAATTGCATATTGCACCCCCACACACAAGGACGGCCTTTTGAAACATCTCCCCACGGCCCTGCTCTTTAGCAGGCTGGGTTGGGTCACTCAGCACAAGCATATGTAATGTAAATTAATAACCAGCATCATATTTAGCACCAGTTTCTACAGATTAAGATCTTTTAAACAAAACTCAAAGGTTACTCTGAAATTTTGCATTTCTGCTCTTCAAAAGCAAGACTCTCCTCCCATTCCTAAACCTTCATAGGATTAAGAAAGTTTAAGGCCTTTTCCACTACAATAAGAAACATTCATGATACTAAGGAAAAAGTGGCACGTCTGGCTTCTCTGTATTTTTTTTTAAATAAATGAAAATAAAAGGTGCGATAATGGAGTTAAACAATAGTGTGGTACTTTTAGAAAGTGTAATTATTGGCAAAGTAGAGCATGAGAGAGTAAAGACTAAAAAAAGAAAAAAGATTTTGGGTAAGAAATAATAGTTCACTGGGGTAGTTATAGGGATAAAATAGGATATACAAAATGTGTACAATAAAACATCATATCCCCTTTATATATAGTTATAGAGTATAGATTAAACAATAAAACTGTAAATAATAAAATATCTTAGAGGAATCTAAATGGATATTGCACTTTCTTTATTTACCGATTATGGACAATTGGATTAAGGTTTAAACTGAACTCCACAAAAACTGACTTCTAAAATAAGATTAACACGACATTTTTATATGTTAAATATTTCAGCAATACCAGTAATGTGAGACTAAATCACAACCCTTGAGGTTGCAATTAAAACTGGCTAGGAATGATGTGATTAAGGTAAGTTTCCAACACTCTACCTTACGTCCAAGACTTCCAGCCAAAGCAAGGCAACAATGAAGGTGGCTGAACAATGGATATAGGAAATATTTTGATTCCATCTTAAAAGTTGTATCTAAGGTATAACTAAATCCTACAAAATTATTGACTTGCAAAATAAGTTTTCTATTTCACCTATATATATATATATATATATATATATATATACTTATACTTTTTTTTTTTTATATATATATATATATATATATATATATATATATACTTATACTTTTTTTTTTTTAATTTTAATCATATTACTAGCTGATGTGGGGACTAAACCACCACCATTCCAGATTGCAAATTGCAATTAAGACAATCTCTAAATAGGCTACAACTAGAGGTAATTTAGGCGACTTACACATGCTCATTGATGGCTTACATGTCACGTTAAATAAACATATGCAACTGAACTTGGTTGTATAAAGCACGTTAACAGAAAAGTAACAATACAAAAAAAAGAAAGAAACTTAAGAAAAACCTGAGGGCTAAATTTGGTAAAGAATGGTCATTTCCAGCTTCAATACACGCAATTGGCAATGATGATGGTGGTCCGCCTTTTGTAGCCTCTTCGAAAACTATTGTTATGGCATCTATAAATATCACAATTTCTGGAACATGTGCAGGAGCAACATTCTGGAGAACAACTTATGAAATGTCAATAAAAACAGAAGCTGAAAATAGTTAATATAATAAATGCCCCAAAAAAAGAATGAGGGTGTAATTCAACAAAAATACGGGCAAATATGCCAGATAATTTGGTTGATAACATTATTGTTCAAACCTTTATCCGAACACACAGAAGATCCTCTGAATTGCAGTCAGCTGCGAAGGAATGAATCTCTACAGGTTGTATTATTTCAAATTTCCTTCTCCACCTTCTTCCAGGAGTGTAGATACCTTCTAATCCACAGCAAACTGAAAACCTTTCTCGCTCCAATGAGACACCTCTAAAAGATAAAAGTTCTTCAGCTCCACTTTTTTTCTTCAAAAATTTATGAGATGAGAATTGATCCCAGTCTTCAATTTCAAAGCTTGGCTTAGAACTAGCTGCTTTTAAAGGAGCTGTCGGTGGAGTCGTATTCTGGGGTATTGCTGACATTGACTGACTTCTAAAATGGCCACCAAAGGAAAATAATTGAGAGCTAGATGATGATGAAACATTGGATCTCTGAGTGGCACCACTAATTCCTGAACTTGAAGAAATCTGAGGAGATAATGGGCGGGAAGCAGGGGGGAGAGAGTTATCTAAAGGAAGTATCCATTTCAATAGAGCTCCACACGGATCCTGATGTGTGTGAATTGAATTGTCCTGGTTCTCAGAAGACAATATTTTCTCCTGATACTTTTCATATTGGAGAATTTCTATACAAGGGTCTTTAAGAAAGTCAACACCAACATTCACCTGTAAAAGAACCTGGATCCTTCCAAACAGGAAAATGGAATCAGATCAGTAATCTGGGTATAAGAGAATGGCCAGGCATAATTAAGGAGGATACCAAAGGACAAAATTTTCATAAAGATCTGAGGTACTATACAGGCAAGGCAAATGCCATTGAAATATATCTGAAATTAAACATGCTTAAGTAAAATGACGATGAGAGACCAAGGTTCTAGCCAGTAGTAGCTAGTGAAAGAGTGAAACAATACCTCTACATCACAAAAGATATGTTCCAGAAATCTAAATAATGATGACAATTACACAGATCAATATACTCCGCAACAGCTCAAGTAAGTTAAACAAGGATATGTTAGTCTCCAAATGCCCCATAGAAATAATAAAAAAACAGTTAAGAGAAGAATGATAGCAGACCATTCAACAAACACAATACTATCAACATGCAGTAAGATTTTATACACTTTTACTAAATGATTTTCAATGATTTTAACAAATGATAAGCACTCAAGCACTCAAGAAACCCTCCCCTAAAAGCAAGTTGTTAGGGGGGAGGGGGGCGGGCAAGAACTAAGTCACTGAAACACTCTGCCAGGCATGCACACTAGATGTGAGACTTAGGCAAACTATAACACCCAAATCCTTATCAACGCAAGCAAGATAAATGAATTGGATGGTACCCATAAACTCATAGCACAACATCGTCCAAATGCAGTAAGATTTTATACATTTTAAAAAATGATTTCCTGTGAGTTTACAAACAACATGAACAAATGAATTAGATTCCAAACAGATTGTCTTTGTTGCATGCAAGGGAAACGAAAATTGAAGCAATCAAAAGACTATATAAGGCTCAAACCCTAAACTTAACTGAAATGTAGCACTCTTCTTAATGTCAAACTTTATGATCCATACACAAATTTTAGATAAAAAAAATGAATAATCATATTCATAATCACCGAAATTTTATGGCACGTACCACTATATCTCCATTTGGTAGGGCACAACACTTGACTGAATTTCTTGCCACTCCACTGGAAATAGTTGCATCAAAATTAGCTCTATCAATAACTGCACTAATAGAAGATGCCTTTTTTGCAGTCTCTTTAATATGAAATGATGAGATCCTTTGCCCATTTAGTTCGATAAAGTTGGACTTTTCTGAAGAGCCTCGTTTAGACCAAAGCGGCTCATCAGCCTCAGCAATCCTGGCAAAGAAATGAGAATTCTCAAATTTTTGTAGCAACAATGCAGTTTGTCTTTTGTGAACCTCCATCCTTAAAAGGGATTCACCAGCATAAGCATCCCCCGGGTGATTGGTGTTCACTTTTTCCAGGTCTTTCTGCTCTTCTCCAGTAGGGTTCAGTTGCTCTTCTCTAGACACTGAGTCATCTCTGTTTTCAACATTTCCATTTTCTTTGTCATGACTGTGACCCATGCCACTTTTACTCATCACAGCGGCAACTTTAAATGGAGTAATAATCTCCATATCCTGCTTACAAGCAGACAGGCACGCTATGATCTGAACTTGTTCACCTGAATTCAAAACATCAATTAGATCCTATCAGCTTCCCATGTCAACTGGCAGACCAAATCAGGCATTTAAACACTCTGATTCATGTACCAAAGAAGGAAAGAATCTTACCGGGAAAGAGAAAGGAACGATCTAGGGAGCGAAAGAACTGCATATCTGATACATGATTCCAGTCTTCAGGAAGTTCCTCTATAAAACAAAATTCAAAATCACATGAACCACATCTCATCACATAAGCAGAACAATCCTACCCACAACATAATCAATTATCATAGACAAGAAAAATGTCCTCCTAACACTTTAGACTGATTGCTAACAAAAACATGTTGGGTCGAATTTCACTGATGTCCAAATCTCAGTTGCCAATTAGTTAATAACAAAGTGATGATCAATGAAGAAGGAAGTATGTTTAAATAAATATTTTCATAATTCAGTCTAGCTAATGCATAAATGACAAATAACTTTTGGATAAGCTAAACGAGGGAATTTCTATAAAAGTCGAAACACAAATTTGATTTTAACATGTTGGAAAGTTCAACACATTTTACTTGTAGTTTTCTTCGCATACAAATTTATACAAACAAAACTTAATCAGTTAAGTTCTACGCTACATTCTCCTTGATCTCACTCTTTCAGTAGAACTCAAACACACTCCTTGATCTCACTCTAATTTCCTGTTTCATTAAAACAATGAACCAAACGCTGCCTTAAGCAAGGAAGAAGAAAAGAGGAGTTTGTAGGAGCATTGAACGACATACTGTAAGGAATAGTGATCCATCCTTCCTCTTCAGAAACATCCAAGTGCTTAGCCAAAACGGAGGCGTCGTTTTTGGAAGTGAAACGGAGAGCACCGTTTTCGCCATCGACCACTCCGTCGAAGCGGCCGACTTGGAGATAGGGGTCCTCGGCTATGAGACTCTCCAAAGACGATACGCCATCTGCGCGGGGCTCTGGAATCGTCGGAGCCGGAGCCTTCGTCGGAGTTGTGGCTGCCGTGGACGAAGGCTTTTCCCTATCGGAGTACACGTGCGTGGTGGTACGCATCAGGAAATTCATCGTGCGAGTTTCCCTGGAAATCGGAATCCAAGGGTTTAGGGGTGATTGGTGAATTTGAGAGAGTGAATGAGGTTGGTGGTTGGTTGGTTCAGTGAATCAGTGATGGCAGTGAGAATGGAGTAAGGGAATGAGTGAGTGAAGAAGGAATTGAAAGATCAAAGAAAAGGAGAATTGGTACCTCTGATGAAGATCCACCAGAGAGAGAGAATTGGAGTTCTGTGAGTAGTGCCAACTGCAATCTCGATCTAATTCTGTTTCTGTTTCTGCTACACTCCTCTTCCACCCTGCCGCAACACAATTTCATTCATAATTAACCACCCACTCAAAACGCATCGTTTAGATCATGCCACAGCCTCTACAGTTGGGGGTAATTACGTCAGATTGGACTTATTACGATTTAAGGAAAATTAGTGAGTTTTTCTGTTTTTCTTGTCCTTATTGTGATTTTCAGTGAGATAATTTTCTGTTCAAAACTGTATTAATTATTTTTTTCCTTCGTAAAGACTTCGACTTAAACATTATTTCAGAAAATTGGAACCAGTTTCACTCGTATCAATAATATTATAAAAGAGGAATTGGTTTTTGGACAAAAAAGATATTAACTAACTTTGAGAAAGCTTATGTGACTGCGAAATTGTTTGAGAAATCTATGAAGTTGCGTTAACTAAATATAAATTAAATAATTTTTTAGTTAAAAGTTATATAACTTTTTAATTTTTCAAAATACGTAGTTTAATAATTTTCTTCGTCGGATTTACCAAATACAAATTAAAAAATTATCGAATAGTTTTTGTTTTTTTATTAAAAAGTATGTGATCCCAAAATTTCAGATTTTTCACTATAAATAAAAATAGGTAAGACCAAAGGCAATTTTTGGGTTCACCACAAACAAATTTAATAATTTTTCAAATATCAAATAGTTTTTTTCATTGAAAAGTATCTGATCCCTAATTTTCCTTTACAAATTAAAATACGTAGAATCAAGGTTAATTGTTGTTTAGTCCACCAAATTCAAATTAAATAATTTTTTATATAGTTTTTTCATGAAAAACTACGTAATTTCTGATTTTTTATTATAAATGAAAATATGTTGGATCAAGATTAATCTTTGTTTGTCAAATTCACTAAATACAAATTAAATAATTTCAGAAATAATTTTATTATTAAGAACTATGTGATCTCTGATTTTTCATTATGAATGAAAATACGTAAGACAAGGTCAATCCTTGCAAGGATACACCAAAGACAAGTTAAATAGTTTCTAAATTAGTTTTTTCATCAAGAACTACGTTATCCCTAATATTTTATTATAAATTTAAATACGTAGGACCAATGTAAATCCTTGTCGAGATCACCAAATACAAATTAAATAATTTCTCAAATAGTTCTTTTCGGTAAGAACTACACGATCCTTGATTTTCCGTTATAAATGGAAGTACGTAGGCCAAGGTCAAATCCTTGTCAAGTCCACCAAATAGAAATTAAATAACCTCTCAAATTGGTTTTTTATTAAAAACTACGTGATCTTGACTTTTCCATTATATATGGAAAATGCACGACCAATGTCAACCATTGTCGGGTTCACCACATATAAATTAAATAATTTCCCAAATAGTAATTTCGTTACAAGTTATGTGATTCCTGAATTTTCATTATAAATGAAAATACATAGGATCGAGGTCAATCCTAGTTGGATTCACCAAATACAGATTAAATCATTTCTCAAATACCTTTTTCATTGAAAATTGTGTGAGCCCTGATTTTTCAGTATAAATAGAAATGCGTAGGAGCATGATCAATCCTTGTTGGGTTCACTAAATACAAATTAAATAATTTCTTATATAGTTTTTTCATTAAGAACTACGTGATCTCTGGTTTTTTCTATTATAAATGGAAACACGTTGGACCAATGTCAATCTTTGATTGTCAAGTTCACTAAACACAAATTAAATAATTTTTGAAATAATTTTATTATTAAGAATTATGTGATCCCTGATTTTCCATTATAAGTGGAAATACGTAAGACCAAGGTCAATCCTTGTCGGATGCACCAATACAAGTTAAATAGTTTCTATATTAGTTTTTTCATTAAGAACTACGTGATCCCTGATTTTCCATTATAAATTTAAATACGTAGGACCAATGTGAATCCTTGTCGGGATCACCAAATACAAATTACATAATTTCTCAAATAGTTTTTTCATTTAGAAATACGTGATCCTTGATTTTTCGTTATAAATGGAAGTTCGTAGGCTAAGGTCAAATCCTTGTTGAGTCCACCAAATAGAAATTAAATAATCTCTGAAATTGATTTTTTATTAAGAACTATGTGATCCCGACTTTTCCATTATATATGGAAAAACATAAGACCAAAGTCAATCTTTGTCGGATTCATCAAATACAAATTAAATACTTTCTCAAATAGTTTTTTCATTAAGAACTTTGTGATCCTTGATTTTTCATTATAAATTGAAACACGTAGGACTAAGGTCAATCCTTGTCGAGTTCACCAAATACAATTAAATAATTTTCAAAATAGTTTTTTCATTAAGAACTACGTAATCCATAATTTTCCATTATAAATGGAAATACGTATTAAATAAGTCATTAATATATTAAGGTTTAATTATGTTTTTTGCCCCTCAAGTATTGGGCGATTTTGGTTTTCGTCCCTCATTCAAAAGATGAGTTATTTAAGTCCCTAACGTTCTGAAACACATGGAATTGGTCCTCATTTTTTTAACTCCATTAGTTTTATTACAAGGCTAGCAGACAGAGTGCCACGTCAGGATCCCATTTTTAACAGTGTTTAAGTTATGATTGACACGTGGTAAAGAAAGCACAACGTTTGTATTATTAAGCACATTGTAAATAAGTTGCAATTAATTGTAATGTTTAATCTATCATGAGATAAATGAGGAATACATTAGTGATGAGTTAGATTCTGATGTGGACAATGATGACGGTCTTGTTAATGTTGGACCAAAGTTTACAAAGTATAGACAGGAAGATATGAAGAAGGAGTTCAAATTTAAATTGGGAATGAAGTTTGGTTCTTTGAAAGATTTTAAACATGCACTAATGGAGCATAGTGTATTAAATGGTAAAGAAGTTAAATTTGTTAAGAATGACCACAAGAGAGTGAGGGCTGTTTGTAAGAGAAAATGTGGGCTTTTAATTATGGTGAGCAAGGTTGGAGGTAAGCAAACCTTTAGGGTGAAGACACTAGTTGGTGGTTGTAAGACCCGAGAAATTTAAATAATTAAGTAAATAATTATTTAATAAATGCGGGAAGTGGGAACCTTTATGTCATTTAATGCTGGGGTTTATGATGTTGAAGAGTACTAGCTTAAATGGTTGAGAGTACTTAGTTATTATGAATGGACTTGGGTTCGAGTCCAGTTTATGCCTTTGTATGTTATTTTAATAGTTTATTAATTTTAATGATATGCTTAATCGCGATGAGTGATTATAAATTCCTAGATATATAAGAATTATCATGAATCATGAATTGGTTGAATGGTTGTGCATTAACTTGACAATGGTGTGGTTGTTGTTCAAACCTTGGCTTATGCGAAATAAGGTTCCTTTTTGCTAAAATTATTTTTGACATGGATGGGGAGGTGAGAATAATAGGGAGTTAAGTGTGAGGATACTTCTAATCAATCTGCACTAAAAAGAGAGAGCTAAGAGGGTATTTGGAAGTCATTGAACATGGAAAAAGAAGAAGGTGCCAAGGAGTGGGATTTTACTATCATCAAGGATCACACTCTTTGCAAATTGGAAGCGAGGAAATCAGGTTACGAGGGTTGCATTTCGTGCTTTAACCTTTAATTATATAATTGCGTAATGTATGTGATGCATTTGTGTTTTATTTCTGCCAATTTTATATATTTTTTTCGTGTTTCTGGAATTTTCCAAAAACCACCTAGCGGTAATGAAGGCCCGCCAAGCGACACATGATGTTTGAACTAAGATTTTGGGTGCTTGATAATCTCTTGATTTGGGATGCAAGTTAATAGAAATTGAATTATCAAGCTCTTGCTTTGAAGATATATTAATTATGTGATGTTTTTCATCGTATAATGCGTGAATATAATGCCTTTGCATGATAAATTCTCCATGTGTTCGCGTTTCTGGAAAATTTCCAGAAACTGCCTGGCGGGCCTTCAAAGTCGTTAGGCGACTCATGTTAAAACAACCCAATTTCTGAGTTTCTATTAAGAACAGCCTAGCGGTGAAGAGATGATGCCAGACGATGCGTACTGGTGTTCTTTTCATGAAAAAGCGTTGTTTTCCATACTTTTCGCGCAACAGGAACCGCCGTGTGCTGGTTTTATACCGCCAGGCGCCAGGTTCCTGATTTCTAGGTGCCACTGTTTTTCTGGTTTGCACAGGTTTCGTAAAATTGCATTTCCTAGTTCGTTAACTGTCCAATGTAGGTGAAATTTTGACAGGTGGTCTATAATATGTAGTTCTTCACTTTTGACGGTGGAGAATTGATTTGTAGGTCAGTAGCTAGAGATATATGTTACTCATTATTGCTGCTTTTGCAGTTTTTAAAATGCATGAATAAGCTCTTGACAATTACAAGTAACTTCTAATGAAGCATGATTGGGTTATGTTGTAAGTCTCTATGAATTTGAATGTTCCTTTGGGTTAGTCACATGTTGAGAATTGGTTTATTGGTGAATGCATGTGTGTCAATATAAATTAACTTGTTGCATAAGAGAGGCGATAATGCTATATTAATTTGCATAGGTGAATAGGATCACGTGCTTAAGTTGTCAGCGTGTTGTCGCTTTATATTTCTTTGAGCATATGTTATTCATAAGTTGGATTTGAATGCTAGCATGGATTTAAATGTAGAATATATATATATATATATATATATATATATATATATGTGGGGATTGATGCATATGATATATGGTGATACTTGTGTACGCGTATGATGAAGCCATCTAAATTGAGATTGTGCATGGGAGTCATGTTGAATTTTGGAAGCCAATATTCTTGATTGTGGATATGAATAGTTATAAGAGTAAGATTGATTTTACTTTGTTATGGGTGCTTAAAAACCAGTATTGTGCAAGTACTGGTGTAGCGCCTGGCGGTGGTGTTTGACCGCCAGGCGATAGCTACAAAATTAGTAGAGTATTGAAGCGTGTGGCGCTTGGTGGTAAGGATTGTCCCGCCAGGCGATACTTGCAGAAACAATAGCATAATGTCCCCCGCCAGGCGCTTGGTTCCTAGCGGCACGTGTCCCCCGCCAGGCGGTCTGGAAGCGAGTTTCGCATGGCGGCTTTGAAGCAGTGCCAGATGATGATGTAAAGGCACAAACTTTGTTTGCTTTGGATGTGCGTGATCTACAAAGCTTTGGTGATACCTCAAAGGTCGGCTTGTTGGGTTCCTTGAGTTGTGGCTCGGAACGTATCCCTTGAGTTGTGATTCGAGATAGGGGTTAAGCACGTGGAATTCCTTGAGTTGTGGCTCGAGATGACGAATGAACATAAGGAACTCTTGAGTTGTGGCTCAGGTTAGCGAGTGTTGCCGATGTGAGTGAGCGTGTTATGGCACGTACGGCGGGTCCAGATAGATTGCCCTCCTTGGTATGAGAGCAACGAGTTTGGTAGTCTTGGGATGTTATGAATGTTATTTGTATTGGGAAATCCACCTAGCGTTACAGAGTGTGGCCCGTAGCATGGTTTTCCGCACGTGCTCTACCAGTTGTGGCTGGTAGGTGTGGCAGTAAGACATCTTGAGGTACTCATCAGAAGACGTAGAACACGAGTAACATGGTGTTGGCCATGTGATATGGAATCAAAGGATGAAATTCCTTTGGTGTGTTTGTATGTATATATATGTTATATATATATATATATATATGATTGTTTAATTGTTAGCTCAGCCTATCTGTTTGTGTTTGGCGATGATCGTGTACGCGGTACACAGAAGTAGATGATGTTGCAAGTGGATCTGGTGAGGCATAGAGCTGAAGCGGGACTAGTATGGGAGAAAAGAATTTTCTGAGTTTTATGTTTTATGTTTCTAAATAAATTATAATATTTTATATTACTAGACTTTGATGATTGTAATGAAGTTTATAATTATGGTTTTAAAGTTTATTCTATGATGAATGAAAGTTTTAAATTTCCCACATTTTGGGGAATCACAGTTATATTAAATGAGGTTTTAATACTATTTTATTATATTTTATTTAAAACTCGTAATATTCGGGCGGGATGTTACAGTGGTCATAAATGTGGACAGGTTTTTGGTAACAAAAATGCTAATAAGGACTGGATTGCTCAGGTTTTAATAGACAGATTCATGAATGTGGGTTTAATGATAGTGAATCAAATTATTGATGAAATAAAGAAGACATACAATGTTGGCATAACTGCTTGGAAGGCTGGAAAAGCAAAACAAATAGCAATGGACTGTTTGATGGAGTATGGACAACGTCAGTACAACCATTTATTTGATTATGTTGGTGAATTGTTGAGAGTTAAAGCTAGAACTTTCAAGGTTAAAACCAATCAACCACAACCCATTTTGCCACCAAGATTTGGAAGTTTCTATATGTGCTTAGATGGTTGTAAGCAGGGGTTTCTGGCTAGGTGTAGACCCTTCATTGGTGTTGACGGTTGCCACTTGAAGACAACTTATGGTGGTCAATTACTGGTTGTAGTTAGTAGGGATCCCAATGACCAATACTTCTAATTAGGCTTTGTTGTTGTTGAAAACGAATGCAAGGAGACGTGGAGATGGTTTTTGACACTGCTATTATAGGATATTGGTGACATTGATAATCATCGTTGAGTGTTCATTTCAGACCAACAAAAGGTAAGGCACAAAAATAATATTGTTTTTAATGGATTTAAAATGGCTTAATTACTCGGATCATACCCATTTTGGTTTGAAAATTTCAAAATGGTACCCACTTTGAACTTTGTCTCAATTTAGTACCCAAATTCGTAATGTGCATCAATGTAGTACCCTCCGTTAAGTCTTCGCAAACGCCGTTAACTACCTTGTCACGTGTCAGCCTCTGGTTTTTTTAATTTTTTTAATTTTTTTTAATTTTTTTAATTTTTTTAATTTTTTTTTTTAAAAAAAATTGCCATGTGTCAAATCCTTGATGTGACACGTGACATTGTAAGTGACACGTGGCAAGGTATCGCCACGTGGCAAGGTATCGCCACATGACAAGGTATCGCCACGTG
>Ga0209589_1003658_pt1 | contig 26830 bp, 8 predicted proteins | sample CowpeawhiteBW_FD_187525 | JGI IMG/M metagenome (GOLD analysis project Ga0209589, IMG submission 187525) | Root nodule microbial communities of legume samples collected from California USA - Cow pea white BW (SPAdes) (version 2) | ecosystem: Host-associated > Plants > Roots > Nodule | place: USA...
AAAAAAAAAAAATTTAAAATAAATAACAAAAAAAAAAAAAAAATATATATATATATATATATATGTTATTTTGTTTTCTTTTAGAGAATAAACTAGAATGAACATTTTAAAACCCACACCAAAATTGACGATTTATTATTTAACTCTATAATTAATAGTACTGGATCAAATTGCTCATTCGTCCAATTTTAACTCATCTTGATATCACTTTCTGCGATGCATGAATGGCTAACATCTTTACTAACTCTTTCTTTGATGGTTTTATTAAAGGATATGGATTCTCCTTTGTTCCCTCTTGCTCTTTTCACATCATTTATTAGAAGATGCTAACAATATGAGCAAGACCTCACCCAAATAAGATTGAGATAATTTCATTAATGAAATTTGTTCCAAAATAGCCCAAGACCAAAGAGTCCCGCCAATTGTCTTTTTTATTTTATCAGGTCACAAACCCATACTCACATATTTCAGTTCACACATCCCAGGTCCTACCTTCAACAAATCTACAACGTACTTTATTTTGGTAAAATTCAAACTTTAAAAATTCTAGTCCATTATTGTGAATCAAAGCAAATATAAACAAACTTATAACTGCATCAACCCTCAAAATCAAAAGTCACAACTCCAGCAAACAAATATAGCTCAAAGAAAACCTATGGAATCTGAACAAGTACCAATCAACACATATTTAAGGCATGAAAGTTTTGTGGGAAAATAGCATCAGATATTGTTCTATACTTTAACCCAATAAAATCAACTTCTCAGTTGAAAACGGCAAAGGAGAGTAGTTTTGAACACGTCAACAATAAGTGATCACAAATTTTGGTCTAATTATGATAATAAAAATTAAAGGATAAACCAACAGACTAGAGGCTATCTCTAACAAAAGGTGAAGCAGAATATTTCCAGTGTTGTATTATTAGATGCCCCAAGAAAATCAATATGGAACAGTTTTACAATGTCTAAAATGCCCAATGGAGAATATCCATTTAAGCACACTCACTAAAATAAAAATAATAAGAATTTGAGTATCAAAATTCCACATGCATAACCAGAGTATAAAGAAAACATATAAGAACTAAGAGTCCATATTAGCATACAGGATTTGGTCGCGCCAGCATTAACAATGTGGTTTGCAACTAGGACCGGTGTTGAGAACTCCAGAAAAACATGTTCACCTGAAATAATAATAATAATAATAACAATAACAATAAAAAAATACCAATGCTATTATATAACTCGTGTAGCGCCATAGCATTATAACATGGCACTTTCCAATAACTCCACCAAGGGCATCTTGTGAAGGGAGCCATAGGCCAAATGGCGTTTATATTGCAGAATTTCCACCATATTCCTCCATCCACCATTGATAACCTTGATATTATTACTACTGCTACTAATATTAATAAAAGGGTAAAAGATGTTATTGGTCCGCTCAAATATCTCAAAATTCGATTTTAATTCCCATAAAAATTTAATTGACGTTTTAATATCTACACATTTTGGTCTCTTCTAGAAGTGGTAGTAATATACTCCACTATCAGTTAAAGTTTATTGAAAACTATAAAACCCAGAGTGACTGATAGTAGTTAAATAACTAGTGTGCAGACCCACAAAAAAAAATTGTATTTGTTAATAAATTTCAGTCAATAATACAGATTATGATCAAAAGGGTGTGTTATGTGTTGCTAGCATTTATCTTAAAAGAAAACCACGTCACTTCAAGTAAGGATTAAAACAAGTATAAAATTTTTACAGGGAGTAGAGAGAGTAACCTGAATTTCAAGATATTTTGGTAGAACAAAACTTATTTTACCATCATAATAACAATGATACAGTAGAAACTATAAATTTTCATCTGGTAGTTAACAAATTAAACAAAACAGCAACTAAAAGAACTAAAACTCCAATTTGAGTGTTGTTGCTGTAACAACATACCTCTCCTATGTCTTGTGCCAGACATAGGCTTCTGCGTGGCGAACCACTGAGTGTCCAATTTCTCGATGCCCCTGATCTCAAAACTGAGTCTTTCCATCAGAAACGAGCACCCATTTGCGGGATTGGAGATCTGGATGGTCACAACGACAGGATCACCGGGCCTGTAAACCTGCCTATCGGTTTCGAGCTTCAGTGTGGGGGAGACAACGGGCGCGAGTTCCTCGCCCTTCGATGTCGAACTGGCGTTGTCCACCGCGCGAGAATCTCCGCCTCCGAAAAGTGAGAACCTCCCAGAAAACATTGCTGTTTTTTGGGTCCAAGGTGTTTGGTTTTTTGCCTGTGAGAGCGATTCGGGTGAGAGAAAGAGCAATGGGGTTTTTCCAAGGAGGGGAAAGAGAATTGAAACGGAAAATTGGGGTTGTGAGAGAGAATTCGGAGGAATGCGGAAGAAGGATATCACCGGCGATGATCAGAGCAGTATGTTGAGGTTTTCACACGGGATCTGACCTGAGTCACAGGGAAATCCACTATCCACTATTAGCTGAATATTCAATGTCTAATAAATTCAAAATTAAATTTCCTCTTATTACTACACACTCAACATTCGGCATTTTGTGTTTTTGCAGATTTTGCATTCTCTTGTTACTACACACTCAACATTGGGAATTTTGTGTTTTGCAATTTGTATTTACATCATCTTATTTTAATAAACTAAAATTTAATGTTTAAACTTAATTCTAAAATTAGATATATATATATCCAGTAATAATATTATTATTAGTGAAAACACTTCTGCTATGATTATAAAAAAAATAAAAAATTAATTATTCTAATTATTGCTAAATAAAAATGTTATTAAATTCATAAAAAATATTTTCTTAAAAAATAATTATAAAAAATGAAATGATTTATATTAATAAGAGTAGAAAAAAAACAATTACTAAGTAATTACAAAAATAATCTCTTTTATATATAATTATAGACTATTATTTATTTTTCATGTGATTTTATTTATTTAGTTATAATAACATATAATCTATATCAATATATATTTCATGCAATATGTAATAGATATTACTATTTCATATATTAGGTTTGTTTTATCACTATGATATAAATATGATTAAACACTTTTATTGCTAACATTACAAAATATATGTATATAGTTAAGTAGGATAAAAAGTTGTAGTTTCTCTTTTTTATTATTATTATTATTATTATTATTATTATTATTAATATTATAGTTGGGAGTGAGTCTTGTGTTGTGATTTAAAACCATAATAATGGTTGAAAAACTAAACATATTTATGTATATAAAAAATGTTATGTATTTTTTATTTAATTTTTTGCTTCATTTTAATTATGTTTAAGACCTTTAATTTTGTATTAGAATGAGTTGATTGGTTTAAATTCTTCCTTAACTTAATAGATTGTTTTATGTTCAAGAGAGAACTACGTTCTTATGTATAGGATTCAATATGTGCACGCATATATGAAGGTGGAGTGATGTTAAAGTTTTTTTCCACATAAAGTTGCAAATGTCTTTTAAATTGAAACTTTGTTAACATAGATAAATACTTCATTGCTCATGGACTATGATACATAGATACAATACGTGTATCGGATACGACACATATCTGATACGTCAATATATTTATTTTTAAAATAATAGGATACGATACGTGATAGATACGTAATATATGAATATTGAAAATGTTACAATAATTCTTACAAACATAATAAATAATAATTATATGGTTGTTAATGTGTGAATCCAAATTTTCTAATTAGAGACCAATTATTTTGGTGACCAATACCTGGTAGCTAATGTTAATGACCAATTTAAAAATCAATTCATAATTGAAACTATTTCAATTGTCAATTTAGAAACCAATTATAATTTTTTGGAACTATTTTAGTTGTCAAATTGGTCAGTATATGCTGAATAATTATTTTTTTTAACTAAAATTGGTCATTATTCAAAGATTTTATTGTAGTTTACTACGACTTTATAAATTAAATATTTCATTAATAATTAACGTTAAAGTATCCTATAGTATCGGACACTATATGTGTCAGACACAGATATGTGACTCAAGTTGAAGTATCGGTGCATCATAGCTGATGGGGCTTTAGATTGTTAATAATATAGAGAGATCCTTGTAACCTCTCAAACATGTCTCCATGGAGAAACTATGGATTCATTGCATTAGCAAGATGGTCTTTGTTGACAAAATATACTTAGGTTTATAATAAATCACTCAAGAAAGGAATAACATAAATTTTTAACAATGGTTTATATATGAGAAGGATTTTCAAATTTGTCATTATTGTCTCGTATTTGTGAGTGATTATGTATGGAGCTTTTGAAAGATTGTCAATGGAAGACATTGAAGGTGTTTTCAAAAGGTATTGTAGGTTATCTTTAACTTTGCATAGTACATTGACATGTAGCACAAAATATATGTTTTCCTTTTTCTATTAACAATGAATCTTTAGATGGTTCTAAATCTAACATCATGTCTTAATTTTTACAAATAGACTCTTCGACCGAACCTAAAGACAACATAAGACACTTTGAAAGTAATATTAAAAACATCCAAAATCATAAATACGATTGACTTTAAGTGTAGATATTGTTTTGTTTATTCCTAACTTATCATATTGTCTAGGTATAAATCATGTATTGTTGAACTCAATAATTAGATTATGCATTCTCTCATTTGAGTCTTTAGACAATACTTTGTCTAATACCTAAAATCATGTTTATTTATATGTTATCCTTGAAATTTAAGTTCTAATGTAATGTTTTCAGTATCACATTTTGTAATATTGTTTATAAATAATTAAAAACATCCTAATGTTTCTTTAATTTGTCAACATGATTTTTAATAAAAATTAAAAAGTGTGAAGTAGAAAAAAAAAAGTATTGATTCACTATCTATACAATGACCCAACAATTTTAATTTTTTAAATAGTTATATTTGTTAAGATTCAAATGGTCTACTCCTAACTAGTGTACCCATATTGGATGACTTGTATATATGTTTAATGTTATGTACCAAGGTCAAATTAAGCATAAGATTAATGAAAGAAACAATGCAATATTAATTGCAAATCATATATATATATATAAAGATGAAAAGTGCATAAAGTAATAATAGATATGAGCGAGTGTCTTGTATTATTCACAGTGAACGTACAAATGCAGTATATTTCAAATTTTATTCCACTATTCCACAACAAACATGAACATCACTTATAAAATGTTACAAGATATGACATGTTCAGTATAAGTACTAATGGCGTTATAACTCTAACAAAAGACAAAATAAATCATACAATGATTATTGGTTCACCTCATGATATACCATGAGTCATTAGATGCACAAAAATAAGATGAATCTAAAACAACATGACATTGGATATTAAAAGTATCTACAAAACTATCACATAATTTTATAACACTAAAAAAAATTAATTACACATGGATTATTTGTTAGTCGCGAAACCAACGCGACAAGTGCACCGGTCATAGCGTAGCAAGTAGTAAGTATTTTATTGTTCTCTTCCAAGGGACTTATGCAATACATGACAACTCTCACAATCAATAACCCAATTAGACCACAAAGTTCACAAAAATACAATGGAAACTCTTTTTGTATTTTTATTAAACAGTTGGTGTGCAACAAGAAATTAGCATAGAGTATTTATAATTGCCAAGACTGGATTTCATTCACTTTATTCTCATGCATTCACAAACATCTCAATTTCATATTCAAGTAAAAAACATCTAACAAGAATACTCAAATCATATTCCTAGAGCCTTTGAGCCTATGATCAGTCATCAAATTTCAATCCCTTGAATCCTCAATGAGTGAAAATATGCATTAGTTTCAAAAGTCTAAGATTACTAATGAACCAACTTTTATTTCCAGATACAAGCATCCATTAGGTATTCAATTTGAAGTTTAGATTCTAAAGATATTTCCCAACACCTCAAGAATCATAAATCAAGCATGAGAACAATCCACCTCAAGCATGAAGCATGCAAATCAAACACTAACTTGAATTGTAAAAACATATATATTTTAACAACATAGCTTTACATAATAATTCAGTGTTTTACATCTAATCTCAATAAATATAAATTGTTTTCCAAGGTAGAGAACCCATGGTTTTACAAAATTGAAGAATAGAGAAGAAATTTGAACCATAAAGTAGAAGCAATCCTTCTCCCAAGGTTTTTTACAATTGCTCCATTCTCCAATTGCGCTTTCATTCGTATCTTTGCCTCCAATTTCGTAGCCTAGCATACTCTCCAACCCAAAAGGGATAAAACCTCAATTGATGAAGCAGGAAACACAATAAGGAAAAAGGAAGAGCTTCCCAACACCCTAGCATCCTTCAAGAGCCTCTCTAAAGCACCCAAGGTGTTTCTATTTGTGCAAAATGAGGAATGCCCCAAAACTCTCGCAGAAACCTGATTAAATAACCATATTCGCATATCAAGGTCGACATTTTCGCCCAAGGAAGCCTAAAATCAACGCTCCCTGACTTATAACTCGTTAGAGGAGTCATATTTTTGCCCAACAACTCAAATATTGTAGTTTTGTGTTGTCATTTTTGTCCAGCGAGTTAGTCTGGCTCCCAATTAAGGATGGTGAAAATACCTGTGCTTGTGGGTATCCGCGGGTAATAAGTACCCACGGGTAACGGGTAGCAGGTAATTTAATACCCGTTCATTAATGAGTCAGGATCAAATATCATACTACTCGTACCCGCGGGTATCCGCAACCCGTTAAGAAAATGAAATTACATTTTTATCCTTAGGTTTTACGTTATTAAGTTACTCATGCCTTGTCTGCTAAAGTTTTTTTTCTTCTCACTCTTTGTTGCTGTCAAATCCAGAGAAGTATTTCTCCTCTCTGATTGAGGCAAATCAAAACATTGGCATTGGCGTTCTAACTCTCAGCAAGTTTGAGTTCGAAGTTAAGGTGTTGGCATTCTGATGTTGGAGTTCGAAGTCGAAGTTTTGCCTTGAGGTTTAAAACCTGACGTAGAGGAGTGGCAAGGCTTTTGTTTCACTCGTGAGTCGTGAGAAATGATGAAGAAGATTGATTGAGACGAAGGCCCGGGACATCGTTGGTGGTGCTCGGGAGTGGCGCGGGCAAAGGCTCATTACAATGATAGGTTGTGTTGTTTGGTTCTCCCAACAACTCCTACGGTGGTGACAAAAATTTTCGACAACATGTCTCACCGTCGTGGGGCATGTGACGGCAGAACCTACTGTTAAATTCGTGGTGACTCGTAGACATGAAGGTGGAAAGGAAACCCTAATTGACTTTGTAAAGGAAAAGGGGAGAGAGTTGGGTCTGGGCAAGTTTTTACTTGTCGCACCCCTCATTTTAATATTTGTACCAGTTTTCATTATATGTTGGGTTGTTTAAGTTTTTTTTGCACCTTTGTTTATTTTTCTTATTTGTAATGTAATTTGAATCTAATAAAAATTTATTTCAAAAATATTTGCGGGTATCCAACGGACCCGCAGGTTGAAAACAATCAACGAGTTTTTTTAATGCAGGTATCCAGCGGGTAACGAGGCGGGTAATTGGTACAATTTTTTTATGCGGGTCAGGTAGCGGGTAGGCACTATATGTACTCGACTCGACCCGTTGTCATTCATATTCCCAATGGTGTTTTTTTGGCCTTCCGGGGGTGGTTCAAGGTAGTATATACCTATAGGAGAGTCTTTTGTCCATGTTTGTAGTATTGGGCGCGATTTTGGTGCCCCCCAACATTGGTATTTATTTAAAAATCAATATTTCTTACCAATCATGCTTCCTTGAGTTCTAGCTTGTTTTTCTCCACCATAATTGCTTCTTATTGACTTATTTCACACACTCATAATAAAGATTAAAAGTAAAAAAGCATAAAATAACTAAAATACAAAACAATGCAAAAACAACATAAACTTGAAGATTAAACAAGATAAAAGCTATGCAATAGTTGATTTTAATCATGAAACTTAACACCAATAAAAGGTAGAAAACAACATTATCACTATTTCATACGATTTTTTATAGGTAAAAATTTATTTCTTGTAGAATATTTTTCATGAACATTTTTATCATGGATTAATAAATTTTCACGGGGTGGAAAACTCAAATATTAATGAGTGAACTAAGACCATCCAACAAAAATATGTATTTATTGGAAATGCCAAAATAGATGTGGGTGAAGTGGTGTAAGACCCGTGAAAATTAATTAATTAAGTAATAAATGCGGGTGGTGGGAAACTTTGAAAGCATTAAATGTTAATTGTATGACGTGGAAAAGTACTAACTCAAGTGGGTGAAAGTACTTGATTGTGTGAGAGGACTTGGGTTCAAGTCCTATGTATGCCTTGTTGTGTTGAGTTGAATTATTCCTATTATTTTGTTTTGGTAATATAATTGTGACTGGTGAGTGATATTATAGTCATAAGATTATAATGGTTATCACTAAATATGAATTGGCATAATGGTTGAGCTTTGGTCCTTTTGGAAACCATTATATAATGACCCAGTGGACCCTTGAAAGGAGCACGAATTTGAGAGTGAGAGGTGAGTCTCTGGGTGTGCAAGGGCTGAATTAGGAGAGAGGGTGAAGCAAAGCATTGGTGAACCAAGGAACCTCCATTTTCTTCCCATTTTTAATCAAGGATTCAGGTTAGGGGTGCTGAAATTATGTGTATTCCAATATTGCTTGTGTTCTGCGTTTTGTTCCTCAAATTGGATTCTTTGTGGTGTGATTTTTTTGGTATAATATGCACTACAATTGAGAATTTGTGAATGGAATGTGGAGTGCAAAGCCTTTCTGGTATGAAATAAGAATGGAATGAGGGTTTTGGTACTGTTATTTTGATTCATGGCCAAATCATGCGATTTGAGGATCCAAACATGTTTACAATGTGTTTTTATAGTTTGGTTGATGAAACAGATTGAATGAAAATGATTACATTGTAAATTTGGCATTGTTTTGGTGTCTTTGGTGCATGAGCAATGGCGAAACTCTACAAGTTTCGCCCAAGCGACTCCCTCTCGCCTAGGCGAGAGTTGTAGGAGTTCATTCAGAGTTTAGGCTCGAGCATTTCGCTCAGGTGACCAAGGTTTGGGTTGAGCGAAACGAAGTCTCGCTCAGGCAAGAGTGGCTCACCTAAGCGAGGACGCGAAGAGTGTTGTGTGTGGTTAAGCGCGAATCCTCATCCAGGCGAGGAGATTTGGGTGTTTGAGCGAATGGGGTCTCGCTCAGGCGAGATGGGCTCGCCTAAGCGAGACAAGGTGGTGCAGTCACTGTTTCATGCTCGCTCAGGCGAGGTGGACTAGCTTAAGCGAGGCTGATGGTTTAGCTTGGGCGAGGGTCCCTGGCATAAGCGAGTTGCTGCGAATTTCTATGTTTGTATGTGCTTTATGAGCTGGTTTGTTTACTTTTTCCTAAATATAGGAAGTTATATGCATGTGTTTGTGGTGTTTGAACTTGATGGACTAAGTCCTTAGGATTTGGGATGTGCTTGGTTGGAGTCACAAGCGAGGAGATCGTGATGGGTGGACCTATGCGGAATGTGAACAGTTTAGTTCACCGAAGGTATCCTTGTTGGGATGAATGAGCGAGGGAGTTCATTTCATGCTCAACTTAGGAATGCTATGAGTGAGGGAGTTCATAGTAGAAAAGGCGGGTATGCATGTCCGGGTCCGAGCGAGGAGTTCGGATAAACGGGCGTGAGAGTCTGTGAAGCAGGACTACAAGCGGGATAGGCTTGTAGGTTGGACCACGAGCGAGGAGGGTCGTGGAAGCACATGAAATCTCATAGTTAGTATACATGCATGAACTCATATTGTTTATGAGTGTGGGAAAGAAGGTATTTTGAAAATAAACAAATGAATACTTATGTTTGGGCTGGGAATTATTTTCATATTTATTTATGTTTATTTGCATAGCTCACCCTATCTATTTGTGTATGGCGATGATCGGGTAATTTATTATCTGGGAGCAGATGATGTTACATGTGAGCCAGGAGACGCTTAGCGGCGAAGAATGGGCTTAGTGCACGAGGGGATTTTATAACTGTTTTTGGTTTAATTTATATGTAATTTGATTGCAATTTTTACGGTTTTAGAATATTTGGATTATTAATGTTTTGAAGTTTTGAAATTTCCCGTGGATTTTGGGGAAATAGTTTCATTAATAAATGAGGTTTTAGTTATATAAATTGTTGTTTATTATTTATTTTAAAGTAATATCCTATCTGGATGTTACAAGGGGTGTCAAAGTGAGCCTGGTTCACACATGTTGAGCTAAAAAAGGGTAAGCTCAACCCAGCTCACTTTTTTGGTGAGCCAGAAATTTTGCAATCCGACTTGACTCACCATGGGTTGGTGGGTTAGTGGGTTGACTCACTTTTTTTTTTCAATTTATTTTATATATTTATTGCATTACAATGAAAGTGAATTAACTCAATTTATTTTTTATAATAATGAAATCAAAGTGTTCACCTAACTCTCAAAATATTATTATAAAGATAGTAGTGAAAGACTAAAGTAGTAACTTATATAACTTGATAAACAAATAAATCAAACATTCAAACTATTCAAATATTATTAAGAAACATTCTAGTATTTAAAAATATCAAATTGTGAATCTATATAATTAGGAGTAGTAAATAATTATAAAAAGAAATTAAAAATTGTAAAAAAAAATAATAATGTTGTTGTTGGTGAGTTGTGGGTCAACCCGCGCTCGAACCCGTTTAACCTGTGGATTAAGTGAGTCAGGTTCAGTTTAACACACTTTTGAAAACAATGAAATTTACTCAACTTAATCTAACTCGACTCGTGTTGAACCGGGTTGGCGGCTTGAAACCCATTTTAACATTTTTAAGGGTGATGATATAATTTTTCATATATATGAGATCATGGAAATAGAAATTAAATTTTTGTATTAAGGAAATAACATTTATAGGAAATTAAATTTCTGAAATTGGATTGATTTTTGTAACACTTCCTCACTCGCTCTAGAAAAAAATCACTACGAAACTCATTGACTCTAATTCTCACAAAGCGTTCCCACAAAGTATACTCTAGAATCCCACTCCCACAAAGAGCTTTATCTATAATCCTTCACTCCATCTCCCGATTTCACACACAATTCCTTGTTCGTTTGTGATCTCCGTAAATCTCATCTAATACTTATTTAAAAAGATGTAGATTGCAAATTTTTCTAAGCTCAATCTCACGAACCCAATCCATCTCTTTGTCATGTGGTTGCATCCTTAAACCATCACACAATTGTGTTGTTGCACGGTTTCTTTGTCGAGACATCACATCATCAAGTCTCACATTGTTGTACCCTTGAACTTATGAGCTAATATACTATTATGATGTCGACCATCTTAGATTATGTAATACCATGTGCATTATACATTTAATTATCAATAATACATATTAGAAAGAAAGTTCTAATATACACGTTAAAAACAAAAATAAATTGGGTATGATATTATATAATACATATTTAATAAATAATGTATTTAAAACGCTGAAAGTATAATGAATTGTATTTTAAAAAGGTAAATGTGATACTGTGAAAAACTATGAAAACTGACGGAAAACAACAACACAACCAAAATGTTCAGAGAATGCAATAATTTTTTTTTTCTAACTTGCAAAAATCTAAGAGGAGAATGATCAACAATAATAAACAACAAAAGTGATAAACAAATATACCAAGATTTTTAATGTGAAACTCTTCTTTGAACAATGGTAAACATTACGAATCGTCCATACCAAAGAAATAACTTTTATTATGATAAAAAAATTGGTACAAAAGAGTCTTAATCAACTGCATAAAAATAATACTAACACTCAATCAAACAACAAAGCAAAAAAGCTTGCAAATAGACAAATAGATAATGAAGGAAGATAAAGAAAACCTAAATACACAACTGTGGTGAACTGAATATCTTTCAACCCAGATCTTGTATCAACTATCCAACCACTTAGAATGAATAATAGGATGTCTCGAACTTGTTGTCAAATTTTCAGTATGATCCAATGGTGACCGAATCTGCAATATCAATTTTATAATGACAATTCAGTGAAAAACGTGAACAATTTTTCTTTTCCTCTCTCTTAATGTGCTTATGTTCTAAGTGAATTATGACATTTTTTTATGTTTCTCTCTTACTTTTCAAATCTCTCTCTACTAAATTAAGTGAGATATCTAGTAAACTTCTCAACTTTTGGATATTTTCTCTTTATAGAAGCGAGTGTAATGTCCCATTTAATAAATAAGTTTAATTAAATAAAATATCACATAGAATATAATGTAAAGAGCAATGTCATGGAGTAAAAGTGTCACTCCTTACAATTATCCAAAATACTCCGAAGAAAACTAAGACATACCACAATGCCATTAACAAAACAGAAGAACAAAAATAAATGTTTGACAAATATCCAAAATACATGCTCATAGAGCAAGATAGAACATAGGCCATAGTGCCTTAAAGAGTACTCGGAGCAGGGAATCCAACCCAAAATAGCTCCGTTGCGGAGTTTCCATCACCTTGATAACCATTAGGGGTTCCCACATCTGCTCACATCAATAAATTGATGATCATCGCAAAAGGAGAAATCTACACACAAAACACACAAGCAAACAGAAAAGGTAAGCTAAAGTAAAAAGGTTTTATCATACAATTGAGCATGCAATTTAAAAGTCAAGAATACATGAATCAACCAAGCATGTGATAGCAAACAAGTAAGACTCTACGACTCAATTATCCAGATACATATAATCAGTCAGATTCACTGGATGTTTGCACTTATGGTGGTCTCTACTACTCTGCAGAGTCATTGCCAATGGGTTTCACCCTACCACGCACAAGGTTAGCCTTCAAACATCTAAGGCCATTATCCTGCCAAAGACTAGGGCCTCCTGCTACTCTCACCACTTAAGTCAGTATGCTCTACGTGAGACTAACTGACTCTTTAGAGCTTCAGGATGCAATCCTTACTTGAATCCTTACTTAATTATATACTGAGGCACCACCACGAAACCTTACTAAGAGGTTCGTGGAATTACGTCCATTACCTGAGGCACCACCATGAGCTCTCACCAAGAGAGTCATGGAATTACGTCCATTACATGAGGCACCACCATGAGCTCTCACCAAGAGGGTCATGAAATTACGTCCATTACACAAGGCACCACCATGAATCTTATCAAATGATTCATGGAATTACATCAAACTCATACCATGGTCATGCTTCACCAACCAACCATAGAATTATCATGCATACCAATCTCATGCCAATATATAACTAACCATCCAATCATGTTTCATATACATAATCATACCAAGCTTATCAATTCCAGTCTCATGGTGTCATATAGGAAACATACAAGGCATCATACATAACTTTATAAAGTAACCAACCAACCAATCATTAGAAACACACACTTATCAAATCACCATTGTCAATCTTGTTCAGGCTAAGGAGCTCTCGCTCAGGCGAGAGGAACCCCTCGCTTAAGCTACCAAATCTCGCTTGGGCAAGATTGCGAATAGTGGGCACGTCGAAGTCTCGCTCAAGCTAGCCCATCTCGCTCAGGCGAGACTACTCTCGCTTAGGCGAGTGGCCTTCGCTTAGGCGAGTCCTCGAAACAGAGAGAGGGGTGAGTTGTTGTTGTTCTCGCTCAAGTAAGAGCTCGTCACTTAAGCGAGAGTTTTCGTTTTGGACGAGCACCCAGCTCGCCTAGGCGAGTTCAGCAGAACTCAACTGCTCTCATGCGTGCCAAACCAGATTCCAACCACACCAAAAACACATATAGTACATTATCACGCAATCAACAGTACATATCAAGCACCCATAACATAAACAGATCCAATCAAACAAAATAACATCAAAACAACGAAACCCTAGCTTTCCTTACCTGGAAAAATGCTAGCAAAAGACACCGATACCTAAGCAAATGAGCACTACAACTCTAGGAGCATATTTGTGAGCTGGAAACACTGGCACAGATCGAGTATGAGGTTATCAAGATAAACCTTTGTTGAAACCACGCAAAATAAAACTATAAAGGAGAAGATATGGTTCAAGGATCAACTTACGTGTGATAGAAAATGGAGTTGAGCTAGCTTGAAGAGGAATGAAGGCCAAACCCTAACTGAGCTGCTGCTGCTGCAATTCTAAAAGAGAGGAGGGGGGCTATTTTCTAAAAAGTGGACAGAATGAGAGGGTTAGGGCTAGTTTAGGAGTTTTGGGCACTGTATGAGCCAGCGTTAAACCCAACAAATTAGGTTAGACCCTTAAACTTTTAGGACAGAAAATAAATGGACTTATATTGAGCCAAATATCCAACAAAAACTAATATTAAAGACAAAAATTGAAAAAAAAAAGTTGACTTTCATTCTTTAAAACTAGTTATTTATCTCAACCAACTTTCACACACACACACACACATATATATATATATATATATATATATATATATATATATATATATATATATATATATAATATTAAAAAGTTTAAATCATTACAATATATCTTAAAAAAAAGCATAAAATATAGTATGAAATTTAAGTATCTGAATTTTACGTAAAGAGACTAAATATAATATTCCTTGGATCATTGACTTGCATATATTTTATTTTATATATATATATATATATATATATATATAAATTAATATGATACAAAGTAATATTTTAACAATACAAGGTATAATAATGTGTTTAAAATATTTAAGATCTAAGATCTAATGTATCTTGAAAAGACAAATATGTAATGTGAAGTTTCAACAAAGGTGATGTCCATGTGCACATCTTTTATAAAATAATTAAATGGAGAAAGTTTATGAAATATAAGGAAAAACAGTTAAATTTTAATTTACTGTGGACTCCGTATTTTTTTCTGTATAAAATTCTTCTAATTGTTGTTCTTGTTTCATAGATAAAACAACCTTTTATTTTCTCGATCTTTTTATTTCTTAAAAAAGAAAAATTGATTTTGATTTGGCATATGAAAAACTAAATTACACAAATATTAATGGCAGAATTCAACACTATCATTATAAGGAATATGATTCTTTAAATTTTCTTCCAACTTTTATTCTATCATTATCTCACTTTATTAATATTTTATTATTCATATTTAAAAAATATTTAATTTTAATGACTGAAAGTCTTAAAGTTAATGTTATACACTTTTTTAGAGAGCTTATTCACCAACTCATAAAAAATTATGAACAAGTTTAGAAAAGTATCAAGATGTAACTAAAAAGAGTTAATAAAGAACCTTTCTCACCTTCTAGAATGAATAAGATTTATCAATCAAATATTCGACATCAACCGCGTTGGATCTACTATAAAAGTAAAGGATAAAAATAATTTTTTATAAAAACATAATTTCCTATAATTTAAATTTAATTATTATGCATTCTGAACTTTGATAACTTTTACATTATTAATTAATAAAACTAAATGTTATTATATATTTTGCAATAATTATTGCAAAAATTCACAAATTTATATATATATATATATATATATATATATATATATATATATATTTATTTATTTTTTTATTTTTCCTTGTGGTGCTTTACATATTTTAAAGTTGTAAAAATAATGATAAGTAGACTTTTTCTTTTTGCCTGAATTGTTCTTTTACTATTAGATTTACTTTTAATAGTATAATAAATTATTTTGAATATATTTTATGTTATAAAAAGCAAAAAAAGAGAATGAAAAAATGTTATTTAGTAAATAGTATATATATATATATATATATATATATATATATATATATATATATATATATATATATATATATATTAAGTATAAATAACAAAATAAACAATATAAAAGGACAAATAAGTAATATGATTTCAATTATATCTATATTATTCAGATTATAATAAATTTAAAGATATTTTATAGAAATATATTACTCATTACAATTTTTTCTTTATATTAATAATTAAAAAATTATGAATTTTTATTATATGGTTATCTAAAATAAAACAATAGAGTAAGAATATTTTGTTTGAAGAAATATAAAACTAAATAAAATATAATAAAACACTAATATTAGAAGATATATATAGCTTATATTATCCATCATTCGAAAGTATAAAGAAGTAGAATTTTTTCTTTTAAGATTAATTTAAGAAAAAGAACAATTTTAAATAATTATTGTTTTGTATAGGTAAGAGAAACCATATTTTCTTTATGAATTTATAAAGGAGTTTTAAAAACTAAAAACTAAATTCATATATATATATATATATATATATATATATATATTTTGAATATTTATAATCAACGTAAACTAATATGAACCTTTATTAAGTATTAAATTTCGATATAAGTATTTAGATTTATATACAATATATGAATGATCTTAAATAATTCTTAAACCTAGTAAACTAGTGATAGTGATCAGTGATTTTTTATTCCTAATATTTATCAAAAGATTTGTTGTTAGGACAATTTTTTTTCTTAGAAGGAGAGTTCCACGGTAGTTAATAGAAGAATCTCACCACCCTCCTTCGATGCTGGAAAATCATGATTGTAGCCGTTACAATCACGCAAACACACCTTTCCTATTTTGCCCCTACCGACTATTAAAAACGACCTTCTTCCTCCTTCGTCAGCTTCACTTCTCTCTTTTTCTTTCCAAACAAGAAGAATAAAAAAAAAAAAAATCACCTCCGTTTTGTTTCTCTTCCTTCTTCCAACTCTATAAATAGCACACAACCATTGAAATCCCTCTCTTCGTTCTTCTATTTATCGTTCTCTCTTTTTCTCTCTCATTCTCTCTCGCGTAAGGTACGACCTAACTCTGAATCTCGTTTGAATCTTCTATTTGCTTTGCTACAGTTTGTTCTCTAGATCTCTTTGAATCTTGTCGAGATCTGGCCGCTCCGATCTCAGATCTCCGATCTGTCCTCTTATAACTTGTTTAATTTCTTGAGTCTCTTGATTCGTTTGCGCATTGTCCGATTCCGTTATCGAATGTTGAAACGGAGTGGAAATTCACCTCAATTGTAATTGATTTGGACATTCCTGATCTTATTTTCAGTTTTCTGATGTTCATTTTCTTGTGGATGTAATGGCTAGGCTAGTTGTTTAGATAGTTTCTGAGATGTGATTTTGGCTTGTTTTCTGTAGATCTAAATTATGATGCTGGTTGAATGATATTGAGTGATAAGCTTAGCGGAACATTGAATGAGAGCATTGGAACATTGAATGAGAGTATTGCATGTCGCTCTTGATCTGTTGAGCGTGAACTTAGGTGAATATAGAAACTATTTAAGCATGTCAGGATTAGAGTATTGTTGTGTAAATGCATTATAAGATCAATTCACCCTTAAATGTTTTAATTCAAGCAGAAGTATTCTATAATTTTATGGATCAGATATGCTTTGAATGTTCTCTATTATCGAGTATGATTCGGACATAATAAAAAGTTATGAAATTATACTAAATTATAATTATACTCTCTAACTGATTTGTGTATATTATTCTAAAAATAATTTTATGTGACTATTGTTTAAATTGTTGAACAAGTTACAATAAATGGCACATTAGGAAAAAGTTCATTTTTACATGAGATTAGCAGAGTAAAATGATGTTAGTTTTTCTTTTTAATCAGTGCATAAATTAGTAGTTTTTGCTTGTATTTGAAGTGAAGCCTTTATGCTTTGGCATTAGGGAAATGACTTCATTTTTGTATGGAAAGTTAGCTAATTAATTTTGATGTTATTCTGGAATATGTTAATGAGTACCTAATGGATATGTAATATACGTGCTTTGTTTTTTTGACTTAGATCACTTCTATTTGATTCACAAATACTTGACATTTTTTTACAGACAAACACATTTAGGCGCTACTAATGGGAAGTGTTGAAGCTACAAACAAGGTATTCCACTTCTAGAATTTGTTTTGTATTTTCACTTGTTATTTTGCAAACCTTATTGAACATTTGTGAAGGTTTGAATATTGAAAATATTTTTCCTTGATTGCTCAATGTTGGTACTATATCCAGCAAAACATAGTTTTCTTTTTGTTCTATAAAACCAACATAAGCTTTAAGATTAGTTTTATGGCCTTTTGTTCTGTTGCTGAGATATTTTTAGTGAAGTGTATATTTAGACTCTTTTTAATCATTTATTGTAGGATGCAAACGGAAGCCCCGCAGAGAAAAATCCTACAGTTGTTTTTGTCTTAGGTAAGCAGTTATCGGTTTCATTCAAGTTAAGTATCTCCATTATCATATTCCCTCTAAAAGAACTTTCAATCAAATTCTGGTGCATGAACTTCGTTTCAAATTGTTGAAGATGAGCCTTACGCTGTAATTTCATGCCATATATCTCCCCATGTTCCACTCATCAGTAACAGTTTGGTCTGTTGAAAATGTTATGAATTTCTACTGCAAAGGTTTTTTTTTAATCCCTTGAGATTCTTTTCTTCATTGCTTCATTTTACATGCACGAGCTGTAATGCAAATCATGAATCTTCAATTAATTGTTTTCTAGTTTCTCAGCTGAAATTTGTCTACCATTTTGGCAAGAAATTTGACTGATGAAATTATTACTTTTTTGTTATTGAACTTTCACAATGGAAGAGGAATATTTTAAGAAATAACATACAAATAATTGTAAGCTATAGTGAATACTTTGATTCTGGGTATTTATAAATTATTTGCAGATTGCAATCGCTAATATAAGGGCTTATTTTTTGTTGTTTAGCTTATGGCACACAACTTTTTGTTATGACCCTTTTTCTTTTTATGAGTGAATTTATTTATCATTTTTGTCTAATGTGTTCATTGGAATTTACTGTGGATTTTTTTCTGACTTTCTAAGATGGTTATTGATCTGATAATGGTATAGGGGGCCCAGGCAGTGGAAAGGGTACGCAATGTGCAAATATTGTTGAAAATTTTAAGTTTACTCACCTCAGTGCGGGGGATCTTCTGCGAGCAGAAATCAAATCTGGTTCTGAGAATGGGTGGGTACAAGTTATATTCGTTATGTTAATATGTTATTCATAAATTTATAAACCTGTTCTGAATTGATCACTTAATCTTGTCTCTATTAGAAACATCAATTGACTAGCTGTTCAATAGGTAGTATAATTTTCATCTTGTTATTATATTAAAAATTATATACGCACAGAAAAAACTTTTTTTGTTGCCACACATCTTTATATACGCACAGAAAAGACTTCATTTCCTTTTTATGCAGTTTTCTTATTTATGAGGACTTCATCTATTTTGAAGTTACAGAAATAAGTATATAACTGAAAAGGGATACATAACCTTTTTCTTTTCTTAAAATTGATAGATATGCATGTGTATTCAGTTTCATATTATGCTTTTGGCTTCTTTGATTATATCACAGGTGAAAATTGCCCATAGTTGTGGATGAGTACATTTTGTCCCTTCTTTCTTTTGCTTTTTAGTCAATAAAGATGCAAATTATCCCATAACATTGGTGTTAGGTCATGTACTCATGTTCATTTTCTGCGAAATATCTAATTATGTCTTTTTGTATACTTAATTCCTTTTGAACTTTGTCTGCTGAGCGATGGACACCGTTGTTAGTCTACCATCTTTTGTATTGTTGGGCTTAAATGGTCTATATCATTTACCATTAACTTCTCTTTCATTTCATTTGTTTGACAGTACAATGATTCAGAATATGATTAAAGAAGGGAAAATTGTTCCCTCTGAGGTAACAATTAAGCTCTTACAAAAAGCAATGAAGGAAAGTGGCAATGACAAATTTCTTATTGATGGTTTTCCCCGCAATGAGGAAAATCGTGCAGCATTTGAGAAAGTGGTAATTGAGATACTAAAATTTAAATAAATAAATAATTTTAACTATTTTGATATGGATAATGGTGTACTAACTTTGATTTCCAAAATGCATTATGGCTTGGCAGACAGGAATAGAGCCAGCTTTTGTCCTATATTTTGATTGCCCTGAGGAAGAGATGGAGAGGCGACTTCTTAGTAGGAACCAGGTTGAGGTTTATTTTTGTTTTGTTTTAGTTATTTGTATTTCCTTTTGCTAGTCATCACTGAAGACCATTTCTCAATTATAAAGGGTCGAGAAGATGACAATATTGAAACAATAAGGAAGCGGTTCAAGGTGTTCTTGGAGTCTAGTCTTCCTGTGATTAATTATTATGATGCAAAAGGAAAAGTTCGCAAGGTAATTTGTTCTACCATAGTTTCATAAGTTTCTCAGTTTCTTTTGTAGGGGCATCAATAAATTGTTTCTTTTGTAGATCAACGCTGCGAGATCTGTTGAAGAGGTATTTGAGACAGTGAAAGGAATTTTTGGTTCCAAGAATGAGAAGGTAAATCATTATGTTCGTCTTATGTCAAGACTTTATATGTATAAGTTCCATTTTGTATCAAAGACAAAATTTGGGAACCATTGTCTTCCTTGTTAATTAGTAATGTACATGTCTTGATAGTATACTGTGTTGTATTGTATACTATAATTTCGCTAATGATCGACTCCTGTCATGCCTGAATATTTTAAGATGTTTAATTTTATATACATTATTATGATGTTACTATAATATTTAAATATAACTTTGATTACCTTTTTTTTTCATTATCAATTTTATTTGTTTAGTATACATTAATGATAGGGTTGATATATTTTTTTCCGAATAAATAAAGACATAGGCAACATGAATGAAAATCTTATCTAAAAATGTGTGCCATCAAGTAGACATATTAACATAAATCTCAATTGGACACAAATATGAATTCAGTAAGCTGTGCTTGTGTGGCCTTCATGAAAACTTTGAAGAACCAATTGCTGGCTCTCAGCCTATGCTTTCAAGAGGAAAGAACAATTATTAATTATCTAGAACATTCTCTAATGGCAAACCTACTATTGTACGTTTGAGAAACATGAAGCCTTAATCCTCAAACATTCTTAAACCCTCAAGGGATATCAAGTTTTCTGATTAGACTACTCTTTGAATCAACTATTGAAACAATTATATGAAGCCTAGTTTGTGCACATGTAAGTATCGAGAATAGCAAAAGTTGCAATATATTGACTTTCCTACCAGACTACTTTCTGGTTTCGTAAGGAAAGGATTCTTAAGATGAAAAGCTTTTGAAACTTACTTAAATTGCAATATAAATTAAGACAAGTACAAATGAAAATGTACATTGCATGTGATCCTTCTATTCTCACTTGTCAGACGAGTGAGAACTTCCTGAGAAGTTTCAGGAGTAACTCTAAATTATAAAAGATCAACTTTTCACCAGAGACAAATGATTATTATTTTTCATTAAAACTAAGTTTTCCAATCATGCTATTTCAACTGTAATATTTCTTGGAGTTGATGTTCATCTGTCTTATTTGCAGGCTGAATGAGCATGTTAACCTTGAGTCCACGGTGGAAATTTGGAGGTAAATGTTGCATCATGAATGATATATAAAAGCATATATTTTATACTGATGCATTTTACTGTCCTACTTGTCTTCATGACCACGCATCTAACTAGTGGAAGTAATCAATTCTTTAAGTTTAGATTTTTTTTTTGTTTCGCATTTTAAAATTTCATGCATATTAGTATCATCCTTCCAAAGTGGTAATGAATCAATTCTTGTTGCATTTGCTTTGGGATACACGATCAACCATCTTTTGGTAATGCTTTTAGATATTCTTCATGTGTGGTTAGTGATGAAGTGAAGAATATTCTCAATTGAATTATCCAAGTTGTAGCCCTAATTTTGGCTTGTTATGATGGGTCATGTCTGTGCTTGATTTTGTTTTCTTTTATTACCTCTTTCCATTCCTATTAAATTTAGAATTTTTTACTTAAAAAAGGTTTAAACTCATACCCGATCACAACTTCCTTTTGTGGAAGTGATGATGTTGCAGAAACTTTACAATTAAGGCATCTTCGCAAAATCACTGGAATGAAGTCTTTAAGACTAACCAAAAGGATCTGTATTTTATATTTTATTCGTTTTCATACGTTGGATAATAGAGTTTATAAATAGGTTTTTCCATATTTGCATCATTCATTTCCCAGTCAATCGCATACGAATATCATTTATCATTATTACATGTGAATAGGATCTGATTTACATCTTGTTATTGTTTTCCAGGTCATATCAGTATCGGTTGCTTGTTCTGTTGTCTCACATTTTGTCATTACTTAAATAGAAAATTGTAGCTTATACCTGAGGGTTTTACCTCTGTATTCTATTGTTATAATAGCTTGTTGTCATTCATTGATTTTGCAATAAAGATTTGTGTCCTGCTTATATGTACTTTTTATCACTGGGAAATAAAACACAAAAATTACATCCTCACACATGAAACCTCAAGAACATCAGCTAATAGATTAAAGCGGCTATAAAATTCTCTGGTTTATAATTTGAAAAGCTGAATACGAAATGTACCGTTATTGGGAATCGAATTACATTTCAGACACGAAGACTTTAATATGGCAGGTGAAAATATTTTCTAGTTATAAAAGTAAAATTTCGATCTACTTAAAGTTTACAATGATTTAAGACTACTAGTATCAACTTTTAATATTAATTGAGATCTAAATGTTTTCACCCAAAAACTTTAGTTTTTCGCGGACAAAATTTTGTATAGGATAATTTATTCTTGTAGGGGATTTATGATATTATTTAAATATACAAATTAAAATTTAAGAAATGTGTAAGTATTTTAGTCATTAAAGAAGATAAATTTTAAAAAAATGTTATTATTTATATTGTATGTTTTTTGTGATATCTGTGTTTCTCATCCCTCGTTTATATTAAAATTTAAATTAACATTTTAATTTGATTTTGAATTATTTATCTATCTTTTGTAATAATAAAAGTAAATTTTACTTTCTTATTGTTAATCTCTATATTAAAGTTTTATCGGGAAGTTGGAATCAACATGCCGATCCAGCTGTACCATTTGAGTTTCAGAGGGAAAAAATATTCTTATTTCTTTTAATTTATGAAGATTAAAAATAACTGATGATCATTGCCACTAATTTCATGAAAATTTAAAATATCACAATTGTATCATATTTTTTATTTTTATATTAATTCAGTAATATTTGATATTGTATCTTACAACTAATTAAATTAATTCTACAAAATTATATTTTTTGTTCAAATTAATATATAATTAATATTTAACATATAGACGATTCAAGATAAATATATAAATTAAAATTATAAATAATGAGACAACATATTACTTGTTAAATTACTACACTCCAGTAGGAAAGAGTATTAAAATTGTGAACCTCTTTCATTTTAATTGTCCCACCTTTTATGAGGAGAAGGTGGTGGTGATTTTGCTGTTGTCATATGATAGAGCTTGATTTTGTTGTTTTTAGTAGTTCTATTTGCTTAGATCAGTTTGCTGTTGTGATTCTTGCTTAGACTAACCGGTTTTCTTCACTTTTACTAACTGTTTATTTCGTGTCCTCTATAGCTAAGCAGTTTTTAAACCAGTTTCACTTTTCTTTTTGCGCTTTGAGTAGTTCCAGATTTACTTTGCGGTTTTTAAACCTGTTTAGTCACTTTCTTTTGGTTTTCTAGTGCTGTTGAAAGTCTGTTTTCAGTGTTTATAACCCCTGTGGCTGTTTTGCTGTTTTGTTGCTTTTTAATTTGCTAAATGTAGTTGATAAATTCTAACCTATTTTAAGTAGCTCATTCAATAAATGTACATAAGTTTTAACGAAGTTTTGACCATGTAAGATTTGAGTGACTTCTTTCTTGTGTTATTTCATTTATGTTGCTAGTACTACCAGAATTTGCTGTAAATCTTCTTGACACTAGTTGAAAATAACATTCTTGATATGATAGATCATTTTTGTTTCTTTAACTACCTTGAAATATTTTACCATTGAACCCCTATACCTTGCTTGGATTCCTCTGGTTCTTAGAGTTGTAAATGCTTCTTCCATGTCCGTAATGAAATATTTGATGGCAAGTAAAGAAGGAATAATAGTAATTCAAGTGTTCCTCCCTTGGGGGTTATTTTTGAGGGAGCTTACTTCACAAAAACGAAAACAGATAATAGGAATCTGATGTATTGATCAACACACCATTTGGGTTATTACAAATGATTTTATTTCGAGATGGTATGAGATTACTATTCCCTCAATTTATTTCAATTCTTTAATGCAAACTACTATTCTCGACCTTTACAAATAGATGATAAAATTATATAATTATTTTATATATTAAATAAACCCATATATTACTAATAAATAGTATCAAATAATACATTAAGACCTGAAATAATTCGAAGCCTAACATGGCCCCGTACACGGTGAACCACAGGCAATATAGGTATTTCCAAAAATTTTATTATTAACATATACACAATTAAAACCACTTTCCCTTTCCATGGAATACTTCTGAGAAGTCAATAAATCAACATACTTTTTTCGAGATTGTCAATGTTAACAAAAGGTAAGAAACGACCAATAGATGTGCAATTGAAGACTAAAAAACGGCAATGGTTTTAGGGTGTTACTTCCTGCACCCTATCACTTTTCTTCATGCCCGCCCTGGTTTTAGGGTTTTCGAGTTTTTTTTTCAGATCAAGAGTGAATGAGTGTCTTCCAGAAAAGTGGGTGAGTCTCTTCCGGAAATTTTTTTTTCCGGAATTCATTTAATACATTCCAGAAAATGAAATCTGGAATGATAGGTGCAGGAAGAAGTAAAACAGGAATGAGCCTGAAGGTGATCAACTGCTTAAAATGTTTATGAATGTTTATGAATATATAAAATGGATCATGCTTCCTGTAAACACATTTGAGGGACACAAAGGTTTCAGAACTAAGTTCCAAAACTGTGAAAATATTAATACTACAAAATCCTAAACCTGCAGACTCCTGTGTTGTGAACCCTGTGACATGGTAGTTCAGCTGTCTATTCTCAAGTTACCAACTCAGTCATCAAATTTTATTTTCTTTGGAGCAGGCTGGAGGTTACCAATCTGCAAGAGCAATTATATATATGTAAAATGAGAGCAAAACTCTATTTGTGAAAACAAATGAACAACCACAGAATGATAAAAGCAAAAGGCTCACAATCTCAGGGCATTCGTAATCAATGCCAGCAGCCTCTATCCTTTTCCGTCGTTTTTGGTCATGTCTTACAATCCTATCCACCAACTTTTTGTGCTCTTCTAAGGTTCTTTCCTGGAATGACAGCATCAACAAATATTTGTGTAATTTAAAAAAAAAAAAGGAATTATACTTTGATTTGTTTTATAAGTTCTTTTTGTATTTGGTTCATTATTGTAAAAAGTTGTGTCTAGATTTCTGGAATACAAATGATATATAGACAGATATCTATGCCTATTTTTTTCATCAAAAATTGAAAAAAACAATGTGATTTTTTAGTCAATACTGAGAATTATCAAGCAGGTATACTTTATCATCAAATGAAGTAGATACCTTGTCATGACGCTTCCGTTCAATTCGGACAGAATCCACTGGCTTGTGACGATAACTGAATCCTTTCCATCTATGATGAAAAATGCCACACACATTCATGTGTTACCTTTGGTCATATTCAACAGAAGACACTAAATCTTTAACCTTAACTTAAATCAAGACACATAGTATGTTTGAGGAAATTCCTAATTCTCTACTTGTTAGTGATTTTTTTCAATACTCTAAATAGTTATCTTTCTTTTTTCACACATGTGAAGAAAGTAGGTGAACAGAAAATTGATGGTTAGACACCACGGTCTACAATTAAGATAAACATACAATGGAATCCTTAGAATGAAAATAGATCCGAAAAATTTTGATTAATAACTTACAATCTTGAATGAACATGCTCCGGAGGTACAACATGAACTTGGAGAAGGTGCTCGAAAAGGAGATAATTGTGCATAGTATCAGCTACAATTTTCGCTACCTACACAAATCAAGGCAATATTAAAACAAGGAAACTGAATTTTATTACAAACACAAGAGTACCGAAAAACGTCACGTCATAACACAATCAACTAATCTGCAGAAACAACAAATACCTCAGGAGATTCAAATTCTATGTACCCAAAATGTCTTGATTTTCCTGTCTGTAAAAGAACAAGAAACATATATTCTCAGTATCAATCAACTACAACCAATATCCATCATCACTAAAACGGTAACAACAAACAAATATTGCAGCCCTAAAGTGTTTAATGAAACAAATATCTCGATGGTTGAAAACCAGTCTTTTTCAAAATTTAAGGACCAAACAAAAGCAAAATTACTACAATATTCATTGATTACAGAGGCTTCAACTTCTATGAGAAACTCATAACTACTAACGACACACACCCATCCACCAGAATAAAAGATTATACAAAAATAATCACTGAAACCACCACAGGTAAAATTAACTACATGAGTAAATAAATCAGAATAAACAGAGTATGCCACAATTATCAAATTGACAAAATCACACAATAATGCAACTAATAACGAGGAAAGTTAACATGCAAGCAACTAACCTTTTTATTTCTCGCGATTCTCAACCTCTTGACGGTTCCAAATTGACCAAAATAACCTACAAAATACAATCGTAAACACACACTCCACAAAATCCAGAAAAAATCTTATCAAAAAAAAAATCCATGAGCACCTTCCATCTCCTTCTCATAGAATCCATGCGGAATCCTGGACACGTACAGTACCGTGGAGGTATTCTCCGGCGGCTTCTGTTCGGCGAGCTTGCGACCAGGACCACCTTCCAGGGGCTTTACCAATTCAGAAACAAAATTAAGCACCATATTGACACAATAGATTGAAAAAAAAAAAAAAAAAAAAA
>Ga0209589_1003659_pt1 | contig 26828 bp, 9 predicted proteins | sample CowpeawhiteBW_FD_187525 | JGI IMG/M metagenome (GOLD analysis project Ga0209589, IMG submission 187525) | Root nodule microbial communities of legume samples collected from California USA - Cow pea white BW (SPAdes) (version 2) | ecosystem: Host-associated > Plants > Roots > Nodule | place: USA...
GAATTTGAAAGATTTTATTTCATGTCACCTATTACAAGTTCTTCTGTGTTTTAATCTAGATCACAAGATAATCCAACATCTATGTTGAATTAAGAGATTGTTACAAGAATAAAGTATAATTAAGGATTAAAAACACATACAAACACCACATACTTTTTGGTTGATTTAAATTAACCTTTTTTTCTCATGCAACGATGAGGTTTGTAGTAAAAAAAAATTGCAAAAATAATTTAATATTTTATAGTTTGATATATGGCTAATGGACTCGCATACCTATGATAATAATATATTAAATATTTTTAACAATCTCTGAATACATTCGATCTAAATTTAGATTTTTAATCAATGTTACTTCAAAAATTGTAGTAGTGCAAAAAGTTATTGACAAAATATTTTCTCTAAAAAATATTCGAATCTAATTTACTGAATATTAAAGACAATTACAGAAGACCTAATTTAATTTAAAAAATGTACTATATCGTATTTTAATTAAGGAGGTGAATTCAAAACAAATTAATTATATCTTATTCTTTTAATCTCTAAGACGTTTTCTACAAAATACCAAATTTCAAACTTGGACAATATCTATTTTATGATTCTTTAAATGAATTAAACTATGTAGTATAAATAATTTTTAGAAATGACTTTACATATTACTAATAATGGAATTATATGCTTAAACAGTATGTGCAAAAATATATGTGCATCGACACATATCTTTTATAAATGTAATGAGTAAATTTTATAAAAATACAAAAATTAGAATACGTGCAAAAACATAGAATATGTGTATATCTAGATTTGTCTAATTAGTGCATCATTGTCTAATTAATATACAGACATACTCATCTAATGTGTATTGTTAAACTTGTCCAATCATTATGTTGAGAGACTCATTTAATGTGTATCACAAGACTCATCTAATTAGATCATGGATAGTGTAGTCTAATGTATATTAATAGACTCGTCCAATATATATATAAATAGACTTGTTTAATGTATATTGTTACACTCATCTAATTAGTGACAAACTCATATAATATATTTTGTTATACTCATTTATTCAGTGTATTCTTAGACTCGTGTAATCAACGTATGAAATGACTTGTCTAATATTTTTTTTTGAAATTTACGGTAAATATAAAATAATTTTACTTAAACCCTTGTTAAATCAATAAAGAATTTATTAAAAAAGCTTAGAAACATACCTTGAAATATATTTTAAAAATGATTTATTTATATTCGTTTATAAATATTATGGATAACAATAATAAGATATAATCAAGGTGACGCATATGAAATGTAAAAAAATACTTTTTATTACTAAAACAATAGTATTTATAGTAGAAATGAAGGCATTTCTTTGTTTGTGATGTAATTTGTGATGAATAGATAAGATGCTATTAAGTTAAGGTTCAAAAACTATGCATTTCTTCCTCTCTTTTACATTGGAGAAGAAGGAAACAATTTTAATGTGCACATTCAATTATTTACTATAAACAGTTAGATATAAAGACAGTAGTAATTAAATTGCTTCTTTCATTATTGGTTCAGAAAAAACACGGTTTTCAGCAGGTTTGTCCTATACATTCACGTGAATGATGACTAATTTGTTTATAGAAGAATCTGCGCATTCAATTTTTGCTATGACAGAGCACAGACTAATGTTTGGTTGTTTCACAGTTGAGATCATTGGTTGAGAGAAGCGGCAAAAGAAAAGGGTTTTCGATCAAAACAACATTCATTGAAAAACTAAACCTGCTGCGTCATTTCTATGGTTCAGAAAAGAGGCAAAGAAAAACGTTTTTCAAAGAAAACAATGTCCATTGAAAACCTAATCCTGCTGCATCAGAGACCTTAGAAGATATGGCAGAGATCTTTGTTTCTTCTTCTCTACTTTGTTTCTTCTTTCTAAATCAAATTTGTCTTCCTAGATCTTTATTATTCTTTCATGATAAGTTTTCTAAAACATATAATAAAAGTAACGTAAATAGATTAATATGAACGTCTTAATTTTTTGTTTTTGTTTTAAACTGATACAGATTAAATTTGAACGTAAGTATATAAACATCTTATGGATTATATTTTATAATTACTTTAGAATCTAATCAAAAAGCATGGTAAAAAACTAAATCAAAACTAACTATCTTAAGGGTGATCACGGATCAAGATTTAAATGCATACCCAAATTTTTAGATTAAGTTCAAAATTCAAAATAATTTTTTTACAAAATAAATTTAAATTCTATTTTTCAAATATGGTGTCTTCGAAGTCGACTCATTTGAATTCGTCTGAATTTCGGACAAAACTGACTCAATCGAATTTTGACAATATTCGGTCCAATTTTGACCAGGTAGACTAGGCTAAATTTCTGCTAGGACTGACTCAACTAAATTTTTCGGTCGAGGCGAATCAACAGGAATTAGGTCGAGCCTTCTCAATCGAACTTCAACTATGTCTGACTAAACCAAAGTCAGCTTAATTGCTGTCACGGTTGACTCAATAAAATTCGGCCAAATTGTGGGGCTGACTCGACCGAATACAGCAATATTTCTTTCGGGGCCAACTTGGTCAAATTTTGTTTGGGGTCGACTCAACTGAAATCGGTCAAATTTCAGTCGGAGCTGACTCAACCGAATTCAACCAAATTTCTGTAAAAGATAATTCGGCCGAATTTCTACCAAGGTTGACTCGATAGGATTCAGTCAAAGTTTGGTCAGGGATAATTCAATTGAATATGATAGTTTTCGTTGAGAAAGACTCAGTAGAATTGAGCCAAATTTCAGTAGAGGTCGTCTCGACCAAATTTCTACCTAGGCTAAATTTCGGTCAGGATCGACTTGACAGAATTTCAGTTGGTGCCAAATTTCAGTTGACCTTCAGACAGTGCTGACCCATCTTAACCTTGAACCCAAACTATCCAATATCAACCTTCGATCTGAATCAATCTATCTCGACCTTCAATCCAAACCAGCTGAAAATTTGGATTAAAAATCTAGATTGCATATTTTAAATTTTTCATATTTGAAAATCTAGATTCAAATAATAAATATCCAATAAAAGAAAGTTATAAAACGTAGATATGAAATTTTATAAAAATAAATTTTAAATGAATTGAATTTTAATAAGATGCACTTTAAATGGATTAAATTAGAGTATAAGTAAATGGGATCAAGAAAATTAAAATATTTTGCCCATTCTTAATCCAAGTAAACAAAATTTAATTTAAACTATTTTAAGAAAATAAAATAAAGGCTACCGTTCAAAAACTCTTTTGAAACAGAATATTATAAACTTTTAAAGGCTGTAACAATTTTTTTTTTCAGGAACAATTTTAGTTAAAAAATAGAAATGTGTATCATTTACCTTTTCAGTTTCATGGATACTTTTTTTAACAGTGACTTCTAAATTAAATATTTTAATTTTAAGTTTTTTTTTTATCTTGCATCAGTATTCATAATATTTATTATTATTATTATTATTTTAATGATATTTGATTATACGTAAAACAGTGATGAAAAATGAATAATCATAAAATTATATATATATATATATATATATATATATATATATATATATATATATATATTTGCTAATATTTGGTCAAGAGAAAAGATCTAAAATTCTTCTCAAATCGTAACTATTAGAAATATTCAGAATACATACATCACTTTTCAATGGATATATCACTGTACATCTAACTACATCTAACTAGTTAAATAAATAAATAAATACAACCATAATAGTAATTAAATTAAAAAAATAATTTCATTTCGTATTCCACTAAAATAAAATACAAAAAATTTATACAATGACTTGTATTCAAAAACAAATGAGGAACGGCCATCATCAAAATCTACAAAAACAAGAAATGTATATCATGTTAAAAATAATGTTCGCAACAAATTATTGTAAGATAAATTTACAAGAGTCTCATAGATACAATACCATGATGCAGTGTTTTGGCCAGCGTCATGCTATTATTTGAGAGTTCTTACGTCTTTTAGCCCTGCAACCAAGGTAGAAAGGAAAAATGCAATTCAATGGCTGTGGCTTAGTCTACAAATATAATGTACCAAAATGTAACATCCGACATTAAAAATTCACCATCATGTTCATTGACATAATATAAAGAATGCAAACTTTCAAATATCATTTAAAGTATTTGAAACCACAATAACAATCCACTTAACTTTTAAGAAAATAACTCACCTTGAAGAAATATATTTATCAACCTCATCCTTCTCCTTAGGACTATAAACGAACCAGCTTTCTTCAGGTGATGTAACAGCTTCATCTTGTACTTTTAGATCTGTGTGTTGCTTTCTTTTAGAAAATTTACTAAACCCCAAATAAAATTGGTATCATCAATCAGAAAAATTGAACTCATGAATTTTGAGAATTACCTTGCCGCAAAACAACAGACTCCTCATTGTAACTTCGTAAGTTCCAAAAGGTCATCCCATTGTTGTCCACGAACTCTGGATTAATTCTCGTGGCATCACTTCCACTTTCTTTAACATTAGAAAAACAAATGTCAACCCTCACAATAGCAGAAACATTAAAGCTAGCAAGATATAAAGAACCAATATGTACCCAAACTTTCCAATTTGGCCTCGTTAAGAGCGTTACTCTATTTAAGAAACAAAATTACCTACACATACTCTATTTTCTGTTTTGACCACATAAAGAACATTTATTACTTTACCAACATTTTATTCTGCTTTCAGAATCTTGTGCTAATAACTACTTGTTTACAAGTTGGATAACTTTGAACCATGAAATTTTGTACTACACCAAAATATTTTGACCTAAACCGATGAGAGTGGAGAACTTTAGCCAGGATAACATGAATGATGCATAACTCATAATCCATTAATCATAACATACCTTTTTGATTTGTGCTCTTTAAGCTGAGCATATCAGTGTGTGCTTCATCAACTTGGGTTCTTATGTCTATAAGAGCATCACACTCCTCCATCGGACATGGGGACACTTTGGCCTTCTCATTACGCAACCTCTGCCTAAGACACTTTACCTGTATATATCATGCACACAAATTTGTTATGAACACACTGCACCAGCAAGGATAATCCATATATAAAAAGCATCATAACAACTTGCTGTATATTACCTTTTCTTTAGCTGCAGCAATCTTAAGTTTCGCTTCTTTTACTCTTTTTGTTTGTTTCGTATTTTCGTCTTGAATATATCTTCTCAGTTTCCTAGACATATTAAGCAAGTTTCCAACCACTTTAAATTATATTAAGACAACAAAAGTAAGAAAAAAAAACAAACGAAAGATAAAATAGTTAAAGTAATAAAACAAAAGAAGAATACACAAGAAAATAATATTTTCTAACTTGACTTGAAATACTTACTCTGTGTTCAAGACTTCGTCACAGAGAAAAGTCATTAGTCTAAACTTTTTAGACAAATCCAACTTAAAATATCCACTTATGCCCTCTTGAAACCAATTCACAGGAAAATCATTTAGAATATGATGCGATTGCATCATTAAACCCTCCAAATGTTTTATCCATGAATTAGTTTCACTCTTCGTAAGTAAGGACTGAGACCTACACCAAAATCATTCATATCAAAACTTTAATTCAAGTATCTAAAAAAAATTAATTGCCGAAAAAACTTCAAAGAAGAGTTGTAAGGGATAACTTACTCTTTTTCCGAATCACTTAGGATCAATGCCAAAAGTTTAATGTGAAATTGAATCAGTGAAGAGTTATGTTCATCCATACTTTCTTCACTTATCAATTCTTCAAAAATGGCTTTAGCTTCTTCTTCCTTGAGATCAAGAGCCTGATTAAAATTGCACACGGGAAATAACAAACAGTGAAGAAACAATTGATAAATATATTATGAATAGCTGTGACACCGTAAGTGTAAAGCAAGAATTACGCTTGAACAATAATACCATTTTCTCCAGAGTATATAATTTAATGTAACACAAGGAAATCATTCATGGTTAAAACATTCAATTAAATGACCAACTGCAAAATCATCTAAAATTTTATTTTTAAGTTGCATCATATTGATAGAAATAATTAGTTCCAATTTTGTAACATCACTCGAAGCATTAAAGGAATTTGCCGGTTATGGTTATTGAATCAAAATGCAACAATGAATTGCAATTAATAAAAACAAAAACATCAGAAAAAATTGTTAACATGAAACCATACCTTTCCAAACACTCTACAAAATTCCAGAAACTGCAATGCATTCCCAACATCTTTCGGTTGTAACTCCATGCCATATATTTCTTTTAACTCGATGCCACGTGGTAAAAGAACCTCCTCTTCAATTATTTTGCATTCTAGGTTCATACCAACATTTGGGAACCTTTGAAGGATGGTACCAACATTATCACCACCATGATCTCTGTTGCAAACGTCAGTGAGATCATTTGCATCTGAGCAACTTGCCTTTCCAAGTTCCCCCGAAAAAAATACTTCACGCTCCTGCAAGAAATAACAAAAAAGAACACGAACCACGAACCATAAGGTTATCTCATGAAAAGTTTATCATAAATTGAAATATAAACATAATTTCGCTCATATTAACTTATCATGAATTTGCACAGTCAAACAAGAGATCCCTTTTAACCAAATCTGTCAACCACGAGATTTTGGAAAGGGGATAGGTAGAAAAATAGCTTACCTCTTTCAGACTACCATCGCTTGATGGATTTAATGCCTTTGAAGCCTTCTTAAACGCTAACATCTCTGCAACTGACTTAAAGCCAGATTCTTTGGCACTGCGATACATTTGACCAGTAGGCACTTCACCTCGTCGCTTTCTACAAACACAACTCCTTTATTAGAATGAATTCATGGATACATTACTAACTCAAAAAAGAAATAGAAAAAAACGAAAAGAAACCCACTGGCAAAGACTGCAGTTGCAAACACCTCGACACTTTGGACATATCCAATCAGCCAACGCTGCGACCTCTTCAGCATTCTCCCCGTACCTAATTCAGCACAGGAAAATCCTCATTGGAGAAAACATATACATATATACAAGTATTGTATTGTTATACTCTGTGATTCTTTCATTTTGTACCAAGGATATCTCAGCTGGCGATCAAAGCCTAATTCCTTCAAAATATATAGCATGTTTGGACCCCATATTTAGAACATTTCACAATTTACAAAAACAATTTTAGTCATAGTTTTTAGAAAATTTTAAGTTGTTCCTTGCATTGGAAGTGTGTCCAAAATTCCATTGCTTTGCAACTATAGTTGAAACACACAAAAACCACCAAAATGTGTTGTCTTTTTTCTGTACAAGGCCACAGGTATCCAGCATAATAAACAATCTTACTCAATCTATGCAGAACCACTATAGACAACAACAGTATTATCCATGGTCCTACCCTGTTCACACAAGATATAATATCTCATGAGGGATACCGGTGACCTGGTACAAGACATCTAAAATAAAAAGAAAATCCGAGATTTATAAAACTGAACATTACCTAGCCGAGAGGCACTTGTGGCAGAACTTAACAGGGCAATTCTTCCCTTTTTTTAAATTCTTGCAGATTGCAAGAAAGTTTTCCTTCTTTTGCCGGCACTTCACGGTGGAAAACCAACAAAACAAAAGTGTTATCATCAAAATCAAGAAATAAACTGAACAAAGAATAATCACAGAATCACCACAAGCAAAATGAAAAATTAGACATCACAAAAGTAGAAAAAAAAATAATACAGTACCTGATGACAAGATTTTCCCCCAATTTGAATTGGAGGACTGGCCACAACATTCTCCTGGGAGTTCTTAGTCTGAGCGGAAGAAAATCTCACGTCCATTTGGAGTAGGAGAAAGGAATTATCTCTTTGAATGGTGTGAGTTGAGGGGAGCAGCAAAGGCAAGACGGCTGGTTTGCAATATTGGGAGGGTCCTCCCGTCTCTCTATATATAAGTAAAAAAGCTTTATTAATTACAGTAATAAATGTATGATTTTTTTTTTTATCAATCTATAAATGTATTAAAGCTAAATCTGAACAATTTTCAGAAGATGTTATTCTAATTTACTAAAAGTAGTCTACTAAGCCAAGCGGATTACAATGGAAGTTTAAAGGTCAATCTAAATGCAACTGGTAATAATTAAACAAGAAATTAGCCGTAGCTTTAGATTCCAAAACCAACACATATATTGTGATAAATACCCAAATAGGCCTGAGACAATACAAAAGCATTTAGTTGAATCTCAAATGCTGAGACAATACAAAAAGAAGCTTGAAAAAGAGTACTCATAAATACTAGGGATAAGGATAGAAGTTATAAGCTTAAGATGAGAACAAAGTTCATGATATACCTCCAAATGAACATAAATGTAGTTTTAAATTAAATAAATAGTAGTAAATGAGTAAAAAAAGACCAGGGAACATAACGCGGTAAAAAACGGCTCATAATACCGAGAGAGAGAGAGAGATGATAGTGTGCGCACGAGGGAAGAGATGAACCAGCAACACAAATTTGCGCATCCTATTCTACTAATTTACATATTTTTGGTTTAAATTAAAATAAGATAAATTACACTATTTTCTTTTCACTAATCTCCAGATCATAAAATAAGTAATGAAAAAAATAGTTAGTTATGAAATGAGTAATAGTACTATTGATTGGTTAACTAATGCTAAATTGACAAGCATACTTCTACAAGAATCAATTGTAGAACAGGAGAACTATTGGTATTCCTCATCATTGAAGCAAGACAGATAAAATGATGGCTCAGAACTGAAGAACATAACACGGGCTACTTTAGAAGAATACTTAAATTCCATAATCAACAAGTGCATGTAGTGGCAATCTAATTGTTTAGCTAATGCTGTCAGTGAGGATGAAGATTGTTAAGAATATTTGTAGTATGAAAAAAGATCCACATGCATTCCCCTAATAGTTTAAGTTTATGTTATGGTTGGTTAATAACAAATATATCATTATGTATTAAGAAGGATTCAGTTTTGCCCATGTTCAGAACCAAGTCACCCCAAATTTAAGTTCGAAATTGGTTCAAGTACCGTGTTGTGTTTCATTTCATACACAAGTAGAGAACAGAGAAAAAGAAATGTTACTTTTATGTTTCATGTAATTCCTAGAAGTATGAAAATGGAGTAATAATATACAAAAAATAAAAAGCATCTAATCGACTATTCACTAATTCAAATAACATACATGGTCATATAAGAATGTTTGTATCCATGTCTCATCCAAATGCTTCTCACCTCCATACCAATATCTGGTAAAATCACTCTTCACCTGTAAAAGCACAGGACAACACATGATAGATTTAATGTTCAAAGCCACATAGATTAGACACACAAACAGTGGGTAGAATGGAGTGATTAGAGGGAAAACTTGAACTAATGTTAATAGAAAATTGAAAAGTATGGATGGACTTCATATTGAATGCATAAAATGACCATTTATAGGAATGAACTGTTTGCCTGGTAGATGTACAACCATATGTCATTGACAATTTTGGCATGATCCATGGACACTACACAAAATGAACTCTGTATAAGGTTTGTTTAACCAATATATCAGTTCAGAATAAAAAAGGTAATGTGACAGAAACAGTTAACAAATGAGTTTAATCTTGTTAAATTCCTGCAACTAAGGTTTATCGAGATTTCATATCGGTTTGACTCGTGCATAGCAGCCAATTCAACTGCTGAGCTTTCTAGACTATACATCCAAATGACCATTTTAGAAAACACCTTATGAGTAATTTAAATTGAAACCAACAATGACGGTAAGAATTAATCTACCATGAGATACCTGTTTAAGAATTGGAGTTGCACATGTTTACCTCAAGCTTTGAGCATTTGAATAAATGACGCATGCTGGCATGAGTTTTGCATACTGCAGAAAACATGGCACAATGACAGAATATTAACAATACAAAGAGTACTTGACCCACAGGACCATTCAATTAAACATCAATGCACAAAGAGAAACATGAAACACCTGTTAAGACTCAAATAGTCTAGTCTCACACTGTTTAAACATACTAGATGACATTTACACTACGTTTTGATAATAACATTCAAGATTAAGTTTTGAAGTAACAACAGAGTTAAACCACATATCCTCTTGTTTGAACATATACTTTGGAACTAGCTAAATCAATTAAAAAGCTTAATGAATTTATATTATCTAACCTTCTATAAGACAAAAACAGCATTGTCATCTAGCGTATATAATTTGTTTATATCAATAAGTATTATCCAGCATCCAACAGTCCGTTTTCGGAAAGGATTTACTTTCTGGTAAGATCTTATTAAAAAAAGATGAATATTTTTACTTGCTTCAATTTAAAATTGTAAACGACAATAATATAACACAAAAAGAAAAGTATTACAATTTATCCCTAAGACGCGTACATTTAATTTCCTTTTTGATGTGTCCAGCACATATCAACAAACCAGAGATACACATAAGCAGTCTAACATGAAAGAATAAAAGCTATTTGGAGTAACAATCAAAGATTTGTTTCAGTACCCATTATCAAATGTCTTACCATGAACACATTCTTGAAGCCTAAAAAATAAGAACAACATCTAAACAACAAATACACAATTCTTATAACCAATACCTGGTGTCAAAGAAAGCCAAAAGCAGCTTAGTGTCATATAATACTTGGTCTTCTTAGTCTCAAGGAGAGATAAGGAGGGTTTGTCAACAGTGACATTATGTCCACATATAAATCAAAAGTGATGAAACGAGATTTCGCCGCTCTTCTATTATACTTGTAAACTGTATATATGTCGATAAATCTTTACACTTTAGTTTTGTGGAAATCATTTTATCAAAAGTCTTTTAAAAGCATAAAGTCCATACATCAGACTGTCTACTGTCAACCCACCCCTTCTAGTGTTGACCTATTTTTTAGCAATAATATTAACATTAGAAAGGGCCCAAACATGACTATGATGCCCAATTTTGTCATGATGATTGTCTATCTAGTAAATTTTGTTTACTTTGCACCTTGAGTGGTATTCCAATAATTGCAAAAGGGAAGTCATATATTAACATAACTCGCCATTCAGATCCATGGAGAAGATTAAACCTTACAGCCAAAAAACTGCAGCTGTACGGAACAAAAACATCAGCGCTTAATGTATTACATAAAGTCAATGAATAATAAAAAATTGAGGTGAGATTCCAATACCTAACCAACCACACCAAATAAATCCTGCAACCATTAACAATATTCTGAGAATAATAACCCATCAACCAGTTACAAAATTGTATGTAGTGAGGCCAAGGACAATCATGTAAAGCGGTGAATTTACGAACTGAGACGAGGGATATAGACCAAAACTTGCAACAATATATAATAGTTCCCTCAAAGAGTAGGGACATGTTACAAACAATCACCAATGCACCACCAAATTTCATTTGTGCCGAGACAGATTGGGAGAAATCACATTTACAATAAATCTATTCACTTATAGTTCAATATTTCTTTTCTTAAATACTTCACAAAATACTAATATAAACAGTATTGAAATCCAAAATTGTCGAATAACCCAATACCATTACATGTACTCTCAGAAAAAACTAATGATCTTGATCCTCTGCTATTGTTAAAATAACAAGTGAAGTTTACTAGAAAAAGTGCATGGTAACTTTCAAAGTACTTACTGGAGCCATAATCTTTTCTATGAAGGTAAATATTAAGGCTGTTTGTTCTGAGAAAAAAAGGAAAGGAAGTAAAAATACACAGTACTTTCATAATTATTTGTGGTAACAAGAACTGAAAGAAACTTCTCAAATTTGGCATTTTTGCCAAGTGTATGTTGTTTTTTTTTTTTTTTTTTTCTGTGGAAAACTAGACTTCAATGTCCCAGAACTATACTAGCTACCTCAAAATAAACTAATGCCAACAGTATTTGCTGATAAAGCTAACCAAAGAAGATCTGGTAAAAAAATTGAAAGAAATTTTCATATTCAAACCACATTTAGACAACACATCAGGTATTCCATTGGCTTCCCTTAAATGTGTGAATTCCTTTAAACTACTGCTTCCTTTGAATCAGACTTTCAACCACAATATTTAGCTGGTTTTTGAAACTATGTCTTAAGGAGGACTATCAAAGGTAAGCGTGAATTCTTTTCTTTTAAACTACTGTTTTCTTTGAACCACAATATTTAGCTGGTTTTGAAACCTATGTTTTAAGGAGGACTATCAAAGGTAGACAGACAATATGGGACTTCACCATACATGCCACAGAGGAATGTGTCTGGTAAACTGGGCAATCCTACTATAGGGTAAGTAATATTCCATCTTAAAACAAATAGGTATTAATCAAAGAAGCTGCCCCACATGGATATAAGTTGCACTCAAAGACTTGATGTATGCAATGTGGGACTTCCAAACATTTCTCCTGTAACTAGTGCGGTTATCTTTTACAGAAGTCTTTTGATTTAACTTTGTCAAGAAGTGAAATTTACAAGTAGACAAGTAGACTTTATTGAAGAAACTCAATTCATTTTAACAGCTTTTTCCCATTATAAATATTTAAGAGTGAAATTTATTCAAACACCACCAAAGTGCTTATAAGTGTTTATGATGCAAGTATTGGCGCATAAGCTGTTTCTATTATTGAAAATAAATTAAAAATAGTGTTGCACTTGGGATGTAAGTTTAAGTGTAAGTTGTTTTCATGATTTATTACCAGGAGATAAACAGAAAATAGTTTATTAACCTACTTATAAATGGTTTCAAACATTTACACAAATGCAAACACTCTCATTGCCAAAAAAATAATATTTGTACCAGAAATGAAAACACCCTTGTATAAGTTGTTTTTACAGATTCAAATTTAGCTCATTTAAATTGTAAACTATTTTCATAAGTTACAAATAACAGCTATTAAGTTAGACCAATAGACCTTCAATTATTACTACTACTATTATTATTAAACTATAACACTTATGTGCAAGCATGTTCAAGATGTAGGGAAAAATACTACAATTTCTTACAAATTTTATGAACTATTCTGAGTTGAGAAAGACAACCATGATCTTATGAACTTGACTGAGTTAATATAAACCCTAAAAGTAAATTACTTCTTCCAAACTCATCCTAGGGTATGGTCTGATGATCCAGTTACATGTAGAGAAAAGAGGAACAAAAATCTGGTTTCCAATGAGAGAAAACAAATACCATAGGAACCAAGCTGAACCGATTGCCACCACCATTCGCCACAATATACGAACTCCAGGTGAACAAGCAGTGACCGAGTTCAGCGCTGAGTGGAGAGCGAGTTGAATGGTGAAGAATAAAAAACCGGTGGTGACCGGAGGAGACAGTGGTTTCATCGGACATTGCAGAGATGTTGCTCTGTTAATAGCTTTAAATTTCCTTGTTTCTTCTTTTAAAGAGTTGTTATCATACAGAACTTTATATTATTTATTCTTGGTAACAGGTTTCCATAGATATACCGAAAGTACTAGAATCAGTACAAATGAATATGTTATTGTTTTAGATTAATTTTGTAAAATTAAAAAAAATATATACCAGTTTTTTAATTGAAAACTGTGTTATATAGAGTTAACTCTTTTTAAAAATAAAAGTCATACTTTTTTCTTCTATCCATTTTTTAATTCTTGTGTGTTCTTTCATGACAGTATTTAATTGTATTATAAATGAGAGAACTTTATAATAAAGAGGCTGATGAAATGTATTAAATTTTTCCATAAAAAAATATAATACCTTCAAGTGATAATTTTCTTATTTTCTATTTATCGGGTGTGCATTTACCATCCTAGTAAAAATATATACCAGTTTTTTAATTGAAAACTGTGTTATATATATATTTAACTTTTAAAAAAAATAAAAGTCATACTTTTTTCTTCTATCCATTTTTTTATTTTTTTTCTTTCATGACTGTATTTAATTATATTATAAATGAGATAACTTTATAATAAAGGGACAGATGAAATATATTAAATTTTGCACTAAAAATTGTAATACCTTCAATTCAAGTGATAATTTTCTTATTTTCTATTTCTCAGGTGTGCATTTATCATAATAGTAAAACTGTTTCTAATACTTAAAAAATAAAATAAAAATAGTATCTTAAAAAAATATTGGTTATATTTTATAATTGATTTACAATCTATCTATCTATTTCATATATTTTTTTTAAATGTATCCAAAAACATTAAAACAATTAAACCCAAAATAACCCTCCAGATAAATAAAATATAATTTAAATTCATTTATTGTATAGGAAAAAAAAAGTTAAAATCAAGTTTCCGATGCTTCCTCTCAAATACAAAATATTAAAAAATTAAAGGCCGAAACAAAATCTTTTATGTTAAAAATATTTATTATTTAAAAATATGTTTAAATAATTTATTGTTACAAAATATGTACTTTCTAAATCAAATACATTATAAATTAAATATAAGAATGGTCATCCAAATATATTGGAATGAAGATACTAGGACACATAATAAAGTCATAAAAATGTCTTGAAATGTAAAATAGGTTTAGCAAAAGATTGCTTACAGAACAAGGAATTATAAAGAAAACAGTTCTTCAAAATAAGTTCACCATTAAGCAAGATCCAACATGTCTAAACTAAACAACAGCATCTTTATCAACTCGGAGGTCACCAGCAGTCTCCATATCAGCTCACACCAACATCGGTTATCATTACAAAAAGGAAAACCAAACAAGAAACAAACATACAAAAGAAAAGGTAAGCTAGAGAAAAATGATTTTTAACAGGTAAATAAGTACGCAAATTTTTATAAACACAAGCAACATGCGACAACAAACATGGCATACCCTCTGACTTAATTATCCGAATATGTGTAATGACATTGGATTCACTGGTTGCTTGCACTTGTAGTGACCTCTATTACTTTGTATAGTCATTGCCAATGGATTTCACCCTACCATACACAAGGTTAGTCCATGATCATCTAGGATCATTATCCTGCAAAAGATTAGGACCTTTTGCTACTCTCATCACATGAACTAGTCTACTCTATGTGAGCCTAACTGATTCATTAGATTGTCATGATGCGGCCTTATTTGAATCCTTAAGTCATCACACCCACTACTTTATCATTAAAAGGGATTTTTCCATGAAATTCCTACACATACTCCACATATTATCTCAAAACATTATCATCTCATGTCAAACATATGAAATACATTCTCAAATACCCCACCATACATGCACAACATCATACATCATGCCCTCAAGGAGTAAAACAGTCGATCATAGAAGAGAGCAAATAACGGAACACGTCCCTGCACCAGTCTCACTTAAGCTAAAAGCCTTCGCTTAAGTGATAGAAGTTCTCTCGCTTAAGCTAGGCATTCTTGCCTGGGCGAGAGCTCGAACAGTGGATACTGTGAGGTTCTGCGAGTTCTCGCTTAAGCGAGACTTCCTCGGCTGAACAAGATTGTTCTTCACTTAAAACTAGAGCTTCTTGCGTGAGCGACAATTCGAGTAGAAACCTGGGTGAGTTTTTTTTGCTATTCTCGCTTAGGCGATGGTTGTTTGCTAGGGCAAAAATTCTCCCCTGCTCACGCATGCAAACCAGAAATCCATAGACATTTCATTCTCATACAAATACAAACATCATCCAAACATTTTAAACATGAAATTGAACCAAAAACATGCAAGATACATCAAAAATGTGAAAAACCCTAGCTTCCCTTACCTTGAAACTAATCGTGAGCACCCCAGTATGACTACAACTTAAGAAGTTAATAAACAAGTACAAAGGGAGATGAAAATGAGACCATTATCAGGAAATAACATGAAACCAAAGTTTCAGAACTGAAAAACAGAAATGGAATAGAGGTTGGGGATTGACTTATGAAAGAAAGGAACATTCGATTTGTTTCTATGAGAACTCCGCAAAGGTCCAGTTTTACTCTTTGCTTCAAGAAGTGTAGAAAGTAAGTTAAAAACGAGGAAACTGGTAGAAGAGTGACCGAGAAGGGGTGAGTTTAAGAGAAAATGGAGAGGGAACTAAATGGAAAAAGTAGAATGAGAAAGTAGAGTGAGAGATGCTGAAAAATTCCTTTTCTGAAAGTGGAAAAACATGTAAAGTGACTTAAACCTCTTTAATGAAACTGAACCCATTAATATGAAATAAAAGTAAGCTTTATAGTAACTTTGCAATTAACTTTTATAATAGATTTTGATTTCTTCGAGAAACTCAATTCATTCTTAATACTTTTTTTTCTTACAAATATTTATAGTAAAATTTATTTATTCACTCAATTTGAAATTTTACATTAGATATTTCCTGTTGTTGGTTTTGAAACCACATAAAGATTCATTGTAGGATAAATTAACATTTGTGGAATTGACCAATATATATATATATATATATATATATATATATATATATATATATATATATATATATATATATATATATATATATAAAAGTTGTATAACAGTACTTTGTTACTTGAGTCAGGTGAAATGGGACTTCTCATCATTTTTATTAACTTATGCTTATCATGTAAACGTTCTACTATACGTTATTTCTATTTCTGAATTTAGATAAAATGAAAGTGTTTCATTTGCAATGTAAATTTAAGCTATCGCATGATATATGAAGAAAAGTTGAACTAAAAGTAGTTTATGGACTTGTTTATAAGTTATTTCAAACATTTACGTTAAGTTATAATGAAAAGATAAATTACTATTAGCTCAATATGATTCTTGAAGTTTTAGAGTACAACTTATACATCTATTGGTTAATGTCATAAATATTAATTAGTTTTAAGGAGAAATCATACATTATATCGGATACTATAGTGGGACTTGACATTACTTTCTTCTTAGGTATAATTTTAGGACATTAACATATAATAGAAATTTATCATGAGAATTAAACGTGGCATAAATGCTTAAAATAACTTATAAACAATTCCTAGAACTAATCGCCTTTTCTTCATATATCATACGATAACTTAAAATTACATTACAAATGAAACACTTTAATCTTATTTGTATGTTAATAATATAATTAACTTATGCACAAGTGTTTACATATCTTATTTTCTAAATCTACCTCCATATAAAAACAAACTTATCCTCCACCATGTTTTCTTGAAAAAGGAAAATACTCCTTTCATTCTATATTTTTTTTTTCAAATCTTGTTTTAAAATTTAATTTATAGTTTTATAAAAAAAGTTATATTTTAATACACAACTCTTTTATCAAAATAAGAAATTAACAACGTACATCCACAACAATAATATCTTAAAGTTTTATAAATTTTAATAATAATTTTATTGAACTTTATACGTATAAAAATAAAACTAACTTATTAGAGTTTGTAAAACGTACTGGTCCTTAATTAATATATATTTTCTTAAAAAAATTGATTTATTAAAAAATTGCAGACTACACATGAATTGGAAGACTCCAAGCATAACCTAAATCTATCTTCAAAGCAAAATACCGAGGTGGTTTTGCTATTCCCACACCCCTTTATTGTAAGTTCAGCATCACCTATTTAAAAATTGAAATTTCATAAATCACGCTTATATTCCATTTTCTTTGGTATCTATCATCAACCAAGTCGAAATGGGTCATTTCTTTTGTATGTCCTTTTTCTGCACCCTATGGCATAATAACGCAAAATTACGTAAAATTAGTTAGAATTGATTATCGTATAATTAGTTAGAACTTTTTTAAAGTAGAATTAGTTAAAATTAATTTTTGAACTCAGAATATAATTAGGTTTAAATCGTTAACCCTTTCCCTCTTAGCCCCTCCATTTTTCTCCGTGCACCTCCACATTCATAATTGTAGACACTCCACATTCATGTTTTTTCTTTCCCTTCTCACATTCAATTTGTCATTCTTTCACCGATTGAGGGGATGCGTTCGGTGTTTTACCATTGAAGGAGGTTTTATACAGTTTTTTTATTAGTGTTATTATATTTTTATTAGTATTATTATTTCTTATAATAATAATAATAATAAAATATGAATATATATTTTTTGTTTGTTATCAAAATTCACTGTATTTATTGATAATAAAATCCTTAATATTATTAAGAGTAATTTAAATATTTTAATAACAACATCATAATTTGTTAATTGAACATATATTAATGTCAATTTTCTAATTATTATTAAATATACTAATTTAGTATTATTAAGAGTGATTTAAATATAATGTACTTTTTAAAATATTTTCCGAAATGCATAATCAATTATGTGTTTTTGGATTTAGAGATATGTTTTAGAAGGTTAAATATATTTTTGTGTCAGTGTAAACAATTCAAAAAATATTATTATAAAATATATTTAAAATATTAAATTAACTTAACAAAATTTAATTAAAATAATTAAATTCACATATTTATAAAGATGAGGGACCAAATTAGTCTAACATTTCAAAAATAGACTAATTCTAATTTTTACTCAAAATTAGAGAACACAAGTATATTTAACTCTATTTTGAATTATAAAATTTAAAATACAATAAAAAATCACGCTCCTAATTACATAATATGAAATATCTTTCTACATCTGAAAATATATTCTAGGTCGTATAATCTGGAAGATATATTTTATTATTTTGTTACAAGATATATTTTTTAGGTCTGAAAGTATATTCCAAATCGTGAAATCTATAAAGAATCACTGAGGAGTAATTTCGGATTATAATATTTTATGGGGTTTCAGGATGAAGAAAAAAAGTCCGGGAAGGAAGAAATTGTCGTGAAAATGATGTAAGGACATGCCATGGGCCAATAAAGTCTTTATTTACTTTTATGAATAAATTTATCAAAAATTCGATATAAGTTTTTGAATTTTAAATATTTTAATTTTAATAGTAGAGAAACTTAGAAAGTATTTTAGTTTCTATGCAAATATCTACAACAAGAAATCAATATCAAGTATGTGTTTGTTTCCAATACAAGAAACTAATTGAGTGACAAATGTTAAAAAAAACCCAAAAAAACGATGACAAATTCTACCTTAAAATTTTCATCCTAATATATAGGCTAAAAAAGTTATTTTCTTGTAAATACTTTGTTAAATTTTATTTTACTTCTAAACAAAACCCATAACCATAATTAATTAAACAAATGTAATCGATTAAAACTAAATAACATATAATAAAGATTTATTCTTTTGATCTAAAATATATAAATATAAATAATAATTAAATATTTATAAATATATTTTATTATTATTATGAAATGAAAAATAGAAAACATTAAAATAATTAATAAAATAAAATAAATTTAATATCCTTCTAATATATTTTTTATCAAAATAAAATAAAAATAAAATTATTTACATTTTGGTATAATTTATTTTAATATATTTTTATACTCAGATATAATTTTTTATTTGCTAAAATTTTATAATAATTTTTTGTCTTAATTTAAAATTTATTTTATCTTTAATTTATATTTTACAATAAATTATTTTAAAAATATATGTATAAATAACCAAATTTATTTTATACAATCATTCACTTTACTACAAATTTTCCTAAAAGTTTCCACTCACTTTACCTTATTGATATGCATGTAGATTTATTTAAAAACATCAATTAAAACATTTAAAGATATATTTGTCCCCAATTATCTTTATTTTAAAAATTATTGAATTACCTAAGTCCTTTACGTGGATAAAAATAGATAAAACTGTAAATAGATAAAACTGTAAAGGTTCAATTTTTGTTACTTGTTTTCTCTTTTTCTTTTTTTAGCCAAATTTAGTTTGGCTTAGCTAAATTGTTTTTTCAACCATCATCATTTCTTCACTTTTTTATCCACTATTCGACTTGATCTCTTGTAGCTTAATCAATCCATGAGCTTAAACTTAACTTTGACTGCATTAAAAAACCATTTAGAATATTCAAATAATATTTATACAACTAAAAAACTATTTTTAATCTATTTTTATATCTCAATGTCACTGAGCTATCTTGTAATATATCCTAATTTAAACATCATTTTAAGCACAAAAAATAACAAAGAAATTAAGATTAAAGGTTTAGTGAGGCATAAATATGCATTTATTAGTGGACCTTTGATCGGGCCGACTCGACCGACATTTGACAGGAGCCGCTATAATTGAGGCACGTTCAACTAAATTTTTTCCGTCCTCGGCTCGACATAATTTTTAATGAGGGTCAACTCCGCCTAGGTCGATTGGGTTTAATTTCGGCTTGGACTAACTTAGTCAAATTTAGACTAAGGACAATTTGGCTGAATTTCGCTCAATTTTGGTTGAGTTTGACGCCAAATTTTGACTAGGTTCGATTTGACCAAATTTCGCTTTGGATCAACTCAATCAAATTTTGGTTGTATTTAGTTTCATCGAATTTTGGCTAAGCCTAACTCGGTCGAATTTCGATCGAGACTGACTCAACCAAATTTTTCCCGAGACCTTCTTAGCCAAATATCGACTAGTGATGACTCATATCGACCTTCAGGTTGAGAAGACTAGAGTCAACCTTTGACCGAAAACAATTAAGACTAACTCTTAACTACATAGCTTAGACCCACTTTGATTTTGGATTTTTTAAATCCAAAAAATATCCGATCCAAATCTAATTAAATGAATTAAGATTTAGATTTTCAAAATCCAAAAAATTATTCAACCCAAATCCATTGTTAAATGGATTTGTTAGGTTTTACAGAGAGGGTTTCATTGGGGAGAACAACACCAATGAGATCTGAGCCTAACCACATAAGACACTGACACCACTCTCAACCCAAAACCTTAAGGCGATGGGTTTATGGGTCTTTATTCTTATATAGTGCTCTACTTTCTCATTTCTGGTTAATGTGGGACTTAGACTTACACTTGGATTCCTAACCACATTGGTACACTCCCCCTCCAACGGCGCTTTACCTGGAACCCTTACTTGGGACCTTTGCCAGGAAGACTTCGATACTAGGACCATACTGCACTCGTATGAGCCGATATTAACCATCGGCTCTGATACCACTTGTCAGGTTTTATAGAGGGGGATTCATTAGCCTAACCACATAAGGCATTGACACCACTATCAACCCAAAACCTTAAGGCTATGGGTTTATGAGTCTTTATTCTTATATAGTGCTCTACTTTCTCATTTTTGGTCAATGTGGGACTTAGACTCACACTTGGATTTCTAACAAGTGGTATCAGAGCCGATGGTTAAAACTGGCTCAGACGAGTGCAGTATGGTCCTAGTATCGAAAGTCTTCCTGACAAAAGTCCCAGGTAAGGGTTCCAGGTAAAATGTGTCCGTTAAGAATAACGACGGTACAGAAAAGGACAGAAAAGGAGTACTCATGGTTGGGATGCTTCCGCTGGAGGGGGAGTGTACCAATGTGGTTGAAGGGACTCACCCTTGAGAGGGAGATTGTTAAGAATCTAAGTGTGAGTCTAAGTTCCACATTGACTAAAAATGAAAAAGTAGAATACTATATAAGAATCAAGACCCTTGTTCCTATCAGAATTGAATTTAAAATCCATATATATTTGAATCATTATGAATTGAACGTGGATAATTTGTCCACCTTACCTGAATCAATCTTAATCAAGTTTGAGTTAAATTTCCTGAAGAAGAGATTTTGGATGCGGTCATTTTAAAGGTTACACACCCCAAAATATTGAACAAAAACACAACCAAAGGATGAAAACTAGTTGCAATAGAATTTGTAACGTTACCCCACTTTTCATTTTCTTACCTCTTTATAAAACCTTTTCCTTCTTTCTCTATACTTTCTCTTTTCTTTAATTTTCTTCATATCACACCTTGCAGTAACTAAAGGAGCAAAAGAGCATTTTTATTTGATTAAATTTTCAAATAAAATAAGTTTACGATTTCTTCTCTATTTATATATATATATATATATATATATATATATATATATATATATATATATATATATATATATATATATATAATATCAAATCAAGGAGATGCTTTTTTTTCTCTTGCAAAATATATAAACAATTCTACAATTCTCAATTTTTTTATATCATTAGTTTAATTGAATGATACATGTACTCATATATTTATTTTGAAAGTGATGTATTTATTTGTTCATTAATTATTTGAGTCACTTTGAAAAATTCATTGAATTATAAAATAGTATCATTAAAGGTAACTACAACTTAAAGTATTTAATTTTGTGATAGTAAAATTTAAATTTATAACATTGTTATTAATTAGAATGGATCAATTTAATTACTTTGATTAGTCTTCATATCTGTTTCTTACATAAATATTTAATTTTATGTTTATCTTTTAATTAAAATTTAATTTTATAACATTATTATTAATTAAAATCAATCAATTTAATTACTTTGATTAATATTCATAAACTAAACATTTGTTTCTTATATAGAACCTAAGATAATATTATTTTTTCAATAAATTGAACATGTATGAAAAATATTTATAAATAATTTGGATTTGTTTTATTAAATTGATGATAATGAATAAATCATTTTTTACGTAATATTTTAATGGACATAAATAAATCAATAATTCAATCCAATCTATTATAGTTTGAATTAAAACTGATACAATCCATTTGCTTTATCACCTACTAACATATTGGTTAAATAATTGAAAAAAATGATTTTGTTTATTATAAATTATATGAAAACACAGTGGAAAAAGTATTGAATACACATTTTTCACATTTCAATTAAAAAAATGCTCTCTTTTTTGGTTAAATTGTGTAATAAATATTAAATGATAAAAAATATTTCCAATTACAGTATTATTATAATTCTCATAAGAAATGATATTAACAACCAATTTAATTCAAGATAAACTCAAAACCATCTTTTACTCTTTTCCACAAGTAAAAACTAATAATTTCCAGTAAATAAATAAATACATCGTACCATAAATAATCTTTTTTAAACTGGAATACACAAATTTTACCTGTGGTTCATAATATAATTATGAAAGTAACGTCAATTTCCATCAAAAACTTGTTCAATGATTTTTCAAATCACGTAACAGTAAACTAAATTCTCATCACCAATAGTCATAGAAGAGTCACTGTAATCAATCATCACATATACCATAATAATATATTAATATATATTATAATATGAAGAATAATAATATTAATATAGTATAGTAATAATAAGATGTTACAAAAGCATAATAAAAGCGAGAGGTGTGGGACCCACAGAAATCACACGCTTATTGACCCCAGAACGGAGGGGTTCTGCCTCAAGTTGCTTTCCGCAATATAGCGCGAAGCTGTTTTAATTGGATTCGGGCAGCGGGCACCACCGTTCGGGCAGCCTCACTCACTCATACTCACCACGCTTCACTCAAATACACTCACCACTCTTCACCCATAAATAAATACGCAGAGAGAGAGAGAGAAATCAATTAAAATAAAAAATAAAGTGTGCTCTTTCTTTCATAAGCAAGAGAGAAAAAGTTAAAAGCAAAGTTTGTTATTATTTTTATTTATTTTTGTTTATGTTTTGGAAAAGAAGAATGTGGGAAAATGTTATGATTTCTGAGTTTTGATCCTTTTCAGGGTGGTTTTGGAAAATGTTGGTTTTGATGGGATCGGGTTCTGGGTGTGGTGGTGGTTGGTAATGGTGGTTTGCATGTGAGATTTTTTTGGGGGGTTAGGGTTTTTGTGGCATTTTGGGTTGTTGGTGTTTTGTGATGGTGTTTTGGGGGGTGAGGTACCATTTGGATCTGAGGTTTGTTCTGGTGACTTAGTTTTCAATGGAGAGAGAGGTGTGGGGGTTTGTTTTCTTCTGGTGGGTGCTCTTAGCTCGCCCATTGTGCTTGGTTTCTGCTAACATGGAAGGTTTGTATTTTTTATTTTTATTTTTTGAGTGTTGAAGCTCTTTACTTTGTGGCTCATTTAGTGAGGAGTTCAAGCTTTGGTTGTGTATGGGTTGGATAACTGGGTTGAACTTTTGGCTGGTGTTTCATTGTCTGTGTTATGGTTTTTGTGTAGTGGTCTTGCAATGTTAAGTGCTGGATTGGTTTTGATGGATCATAGTTTGGTTTTGGGGTACAAACGAGATATTGTATCTACGTTTTTGTCCCAATGGCCTTATGGGTTTTGTGTTGGAGAACATCTGATGACAATGCCTTTGCTCTGTATCGATAAGATTCTAACAAAATGGGCTACGCTCTTATGGTTAGAGTAAGAAATATAAACAGAGTGTGAAGTCATTACTCATAGGGAATAGGAACAGTGTTCATTAGGCTTATCTTTTTCCTCAATTGTTTGTACTTGTTTGTCTAGTAGGGACATGATTCTAATGTTCTGATTCACATGCTTCAACAACTGCTGAACTTTTTTTTTGTTTTATTTATTTATTTGTCTCTCTCGGTGTGTATGTGTGTTGGGGGTCGGGGGTGTATTGCTCAGTAGGGTGTTGTTTTGTTAGATGCAGTGTGTAACAAATATATTTCAAGATGATAGTCTTTACAGCACCTGATCTTTGTCCTTGTATTACGAAACAGGTGACGCCTTACATAACCTGAGGACAAATTTACAGGATCCTAACAATGTTTTGCAAAGTTGGGACCCTACATTGGTGAATCCATGCACGTGGTTTCATGTAACATGCAACAATGATAATAGTGTCATTAGAGTGTAAGCTGTTTGCCCCCTGATATCTGTCGTATTTATGTTTGTTCTGTATTTTTTGCAGCCTAATTTCATCTTTTTACTTTTTAACGTGTTATTATCGCTTCCTTTGGTTTAATATCAGTGATCTGGGAAATGCTGCTTTGTCTGGTCAACTTGTTCCACAGCTTGGCCAGCTCAAAAACTTACAGTATTTGTATGTTATACTCTCATCCTTTGGTGTTTCAATATTTTAGTTCTCCTTTTATAATATTTCTATGAACTTGGTTAGTGGATGACCATATTTGTTCCTGTTTGTGTTAATATTTTATGTGCCAGTCTATTTTTCTGTTTCAATATTCATAGGGATGGTTTTCCAATAATGTAGAGTAAAACAGTACAGTATTTAGGACTGTCATGCGCAAATTTGGTACTCAGATCTCTAATTTTATGAATGCATAATTTATTGTCATTTTCTGAAATGTCCTATCTATAACATTTCATTCAGTTTTTTCAATGCAGATTTTAGGTGGTAAGGTTTTTGTAAGATACTGAACTTGATAAGTGCATGTTATTATTGTTATTTAGTTTATTATTCAGAATAATTATAATATTTTCTGTAACTGGTGAATTTATCTAAGGTATCCGAGCCCGATATTTGTACCATTAAAGATAAAATGAAAGGCCTTTGTATTGATCATCATACAAGTAATGAACTTTTGTTTACAGAAATCTGACTCTGATAACAGAAGAAAAATAGAGAAAAGAAAACTGTGTATTGATGACCTTAGTTTGAACAAGTAAATGAGCTTCTGTTCGCAGCTACTATATTTAGTCTAGAGAAGCTCATCTAACTGACTAAGTTATATCAACCGGACAATGACAGTTGTAACTAAGTGATTAACAGAAATCAACAACAGTTATAACACTAATTTATACGAGATTCTCTCTGGGTGACCTTTACTCCTTTTTGCTTTTTTCTTTTGATTCTGAACATGACAATTTGGTTCTTCATACTTTAAGGAGGGAAGGGTGTGGGAAGGAGAGAGAGTGGGAGGGGAATTGATGGTTGATCCTGACTTTTGAGAGTGTTCTACCATATATTTGTCTATACACTCTTGGCTTTGGATTATTGATAAGCTATCTAAATTGAAAATGGCTTCGGCTAAGGATGGTTTGACTAGCATTACAATTGTGCATTGGTTCTCTTTGGTTATGCTATTGAGTTTGTGCGATACAGCAGTTGCATTTGACTTAGTCAGAAGTTTCTTGAGGAGGTAATCCAAGGCCTCTTGTGTTTTGGGATTGTGCGGATCTTGTTCTAAATGTTCTGACATATTTGAGAAGAAGCCTATTAAGAGTTCGCCCACAAGAGAAATTTCCCATACTTGTATCTGCATTTGTTGTAATCCTGAAGAAAACAGACAATCTGCATTAAGTACTTTTCAAATGAAACTTTTAGCTTTGGAAGCTGTATGACTCTAAAGGGATGATATCAATTGCCTAGCAGTCAGTGATAAAATTTTAATGAAATATTAAAGTGATTTAGCTAGATTCTAATTTACGAAATATTAATTTGGAGGTCTGATATGTTCATATTTTTTCATGCTATTTCTTTTTTCATATCAGGGAACTTTACAGCAATAACATTAGTGGACCAATTCCAAGTGATCTGGGAAATCTTACTAATTTGGTGAGCTTGGATTTGTATCTAAACCGCTTCAGTGGACCTATCCCAGAGTCATTGGGCAAGTTGTCAAAATTGCGTTTCCTGTGAGTATACTTATTGTTGGGATGAATTGTTTTAAGTACATATATTTTGTGGAATTTTCTAAGAATATCTTTTTCTGAATTGCATTATTTATCATCAGTACATTTGGTTTGCATTATGATTTATGAATGACTCACGTTAGTGTAAATGAAAAGATAAATGTGCTAAAGCGCCTTGACAATAAAACAAATTCTTATGGGCTACTATACCATCATGTTCCACACCTTTTTATAACTACTTTTGGCTTAACCTTTTAAGGAGACAATTTTATGCTTTAGTAAATAAAAATAATATTATTTATTTAATAAAATATGTAATTGCACAATCTCCCTTCTCAATAGTAACTATATAACTTCTCCAGTTAAAAATAAGCACCACAGATTTTTTTAAACCATTATTAGAAATTATATATATATATATATATATATATTTTTTTTTTTTTT
>Ga0209589_1003660_pt1 | contig 26823 bp, 15 predicted proteins | sample CowpeawhiteBW_FD_187525 | JGI IMG/M metagenome (GOLD analysis project Ga0209589, IMG submission 187525) | Root nodule microbial communities of legume samples collected from California USA - Cow pea white BW (SPAdes) (version 2) | ecosystem: Host-associated > Plants > Roots > Nodule | place: USA...
TTGGGTATTGTCTTTTTTTTTTTTTTTTTTTCATTTAGTTTTGCATTCCTACATTCATTTTATTTTCTTTTGCATTTAGGGTTTAGGGTTTAGGGTTTAGGGTTTATAAGATCAAGTTTGGTTGATAACCCCAATTACTGTTTCTCAAATATATAAAAAAAACATCATTTTCCCTTTTTAGCAAGTAGGTAAGTCTGTTTTGTTAGGTTGCTTTGATCTAGAAGTTATAATTCTGCAGTTCTTTTCTTCAACTAGTTTGATTAATCTGTAAATGATGTTCACTCATGTATGTTTTCCATTTGCATTGCATGGTTGAATCAGTCCAGCCGACAGAATTCACATTTGACAAACTGATATAAGCACCAGTGTGTTGTTTGCTACCAAAATAGGTTCTAGTTAGTGATTTTCGTTTCTGCATGCATTTCTTGTGATTAAATAGCATCTTCCATTCATATTCATCATTTTAGACTTGTTTTATTCATTGCAGATTCATGTTCTGCTCGTTCAATTCATCGAAGCATTTTCACAAACTGTTTGGTAAAACTGCACATTCATTCAAGCATTTCATCGAACAGTTTAAGCATTTCATAAAAAGTTTGAGATTTGTAAATAGGCATAGTTTTTTCATAATTCTAGGCATCCCAACATATTACATCACATCATTCTTACAGTTTGAAGTAATAATTCTCATTTTCTAACTGGTCTAACATCATTTCATCATACATTAATCATCTATTTAGTGCACAGCATACTGTTTTGCGATAGTTCCAGCTCAGTTTAGGAATAGTCCTTGAATTAGAAATAGTAATTTACATGCATTTTAATTCATTTTATCATTCACCATCTTTGCTTATATGTTTTAGGATCGAATCTATACAAACAATTCATTTAAAATTTCATCCCATCTCTTTTAGGACAAAAATATATCATTTTTGTCATCAAAACATATTCTGTTTAATTACTAATTTATCACTCATAAAACTCAACCTTAACCAAAAGAATATTAACTAAGTAATTTGAACATTCACACTTCAACTTTTCACCTTTCTATCAATTTAACTCATTTTTGCAATACAAAACGATAAGTAAATAAAAATAAATAAATAAATAAGGTGAACTGAAATGACATGTCATTGAAAATAAAAGAAATAATCTTGGTTATATTTCCAACCGTAACATGCTTACCTATTGGCTACTCTACAACATTAGTCACTAACAATAATTTGAATTTAAAATTAATTATTTTATTTTTTAGACTTCAGGACAATTATAAATTTTTAATTCAGAGATTAAAACAGTAAGGACTTGATGCAGCAAGGTATTTGACAGATTTTTATTAGGAGAATGTTGAAATCAATATACAAATTATAATGGAATGCTATAATATAATGAACGAATCAATAAAGCTATAAACAAACATATATGAAACATGTTCAGACCTTAAATCGTCCTAAAATGGTTCGTAAATGCAAAACATAAAAGTGTTTGATGAAATGTCTCAGAGAAAACTTAGTTTTGACTAAATATTTGATAAAATGCTTGAACGAGCTAAACTATTATTTATGCAATGAAAAAGACCTAGACAAGTTTATATATGTTTAACTAAGTAAAATGAATGGGTAAACTACACTAAAAACTCCAAGTGCTCAAAATCATATGTCAAACTCAACTAGACAACAAATGCACCAAAATTGATTTTGACAACTTTATAGAAAATGAATTTCAATATGATTGATATAATTCACCCAACTGGCTGGTTTGAGTGGGAGGACACTAGTTTTGGTCTTAACACCCTATTTTACAAGGAGTATTAAAACTTTGACCTGGCGTTAATACCTCCAAAAGAGTCACATGGGATAGATTCAAAATAATCACGAATGTTGTTTAGGTCAATTCTCTTACTTTGAGAAACTTTATGCGTGATTCCGAATAACTCAATTCTAATGAGTTTCCTTATAAACTAGACTTGTAAATTCTATGATGATATATAGCGGATTAAATTCTTACTCCTTAATGCCTGATTCATAGCAAATTAAATTCGTGCGTTTCAGAGTGTAGTTTATGACGGATTAAATCTGTACACCTAAATGTATGGTTTATAGCAAATTAAATATATGTACCTTAATGCATAATTTATAACAGATTAAATTTGTGTGCCTTATTATATGGTTTATAGCATATTAAATTTGTGCGTCTCTGTGCGTGATTTATAGTAGATAAATTTATGCGTATCGGTGTGTGGTTTATTGTGGATTTGGATTTGACACCCGAGTCTTTCCCTAAACTACATAAACTACATTAGGAGAATTTGGTTTTTGTATGAACTTGATGTGACTATACAAGTTCATCAGTGAGACAAGCATGTAGCTATCCTATAATGTGATGGAAAAGGAACCGATAATGAATGTTCTTGATCATGGGAGAGCTCTGCCATTTATTAGTCTTCATTACCAAGATCTCCCCATCTAACATTATGTCTCGCAGCAAGGTAATGTGCTCCAACCGGTCTTGATTCAAAAAATATACATTTTTTTTTTTATGTTTTTTTACATCCACCAGAACGATAATGTAATAAATTAATATTTAGTTTTAGTAGAGAAAATTAGAATTTTAATATATTCTTTATTTGAATTTTTTTAAAAAAGTAAATAAAAATACGAGAAAAAAAAAACAGATTTTAACTAAAATATAAAATATATGACTATATATTATTTTACATATTAAGCTAAAACTTATATTTGTTTATATGATTGAATAGTTGAAAAAAAAAAACTTCTCTATAACTTAAAATTAACTTACTTACAAATTAAAAAAAAATGAAAATATAAGATAAATTATATTTAAGAATAACCTCATTTTGATTTAAGAACAAAATTATTTTATGTTTCGTGTTGCTTATTCTTTTTTATCTTAAAGGTCCCTGTTAGGGAAAATGATATCAATAAATCAATAGAATTTGGATATAATTTTCAGTACATAAACTCTTAGAAACTCCTAACATGAGTCTTTATTAAAAAATACTCCTAAAAACATAGAAATCAAATCAAGCTATCCAGATTTGCATGGACTCTCAAGTTTTGCAGAAGCTTTGTAATAATAGATTTTGCCAATATATTTAACTACTAAAGTGCATTGAATGCAAACAATTGTATATTTTAACACTTTGAGAAATGGGAACAACTTGAATTTAATATCTGTGAATAAAAACAAAACTTTTCATATTTACATACAAGATTCTTTTCATCCTATTTAGCAATTAGTATGGATTTTCTAAGTCCAATGATGATATCATATCATTGGTGAATTACCAACATACTGAACAAGTTTTGAGACCCAATTCACTACAGTGCCAAAGAATAGCTCCCAGAACCACAGATCCAATGCTAAGACTGATGAAAAAAATGAGCAAATGAATTTGAATATCACGATGATCATCTCGTTCATCAAAGTCGTTCTTTACATTGACAATACCAAAAGAAAAACTTGAATCTAATCATCTACACGCAATGTCATTAGTCTAATACAAAACCACGAAAGTTACAAATCAGTAGTTTGTTAGACTTGCATGAACATTTATGTCTAAAACCACCCTCATCAAACTCTTAAGTTAACATTTTTTATTTTCACATTTATGAGCACATTCTTTATAATTGGTTAAAATTCTTTGAAACTGCAGAATCATGAGTGAGACTCACTCACTAAATAAAAGACAGATCCACAAAAATTTTGTAATTTTCAATAAATTTCAAACCAAATTAGAGTGAGCATTTCTCACTCGACAAATACTCGCTATTTGAAATAAGATTACGAACTTCCTAAACAAACTTGAGAAAAACCCTCCCTGAATGGCGTATACCCCAACAAACTTGAGTCTTGCTCTAAAAAGTTAAGGGAATTGTAATAATTCTCTCACTCGTGTTGAAGTTGATGATAAGATAAAGTTTGGTTTATAACCCCAATTACTGTTTCTCAAATATAAAAAAAAAAAACACCATTTTTCCTTTTAAGCAAGTAGGTAAGTCTGTTTTGTTAGGTTGCTTTGACTTAGAAGTTATAATTCTGCAGTTCTTTTCTTCAACTAGTTTGATTAGTCTGTAAATGATGTTCACTCATATATGTTTTCAATTTGCATTGCATGGTTGAATCAGTCCAGCCGACAGAATTCACATTTGATAAACTGATATAAGCACAAGTGTGTTGATTGCTGCCAAAATAGGTTCTAGTTAGTGATTCACAAACTGTTTGGTAAAACTGCACATTCATTCAAGCATTTCATCAAACAGTTTGAGATTTTGTAATTAGGCATAGTTTTCATAATTCTAAGCATCCCAGCATATTACATTACACCATCCTAACAGTTTAAGTAGTCATTATCATTTTATAATCGGTCTAACATCATTTCATCATGCATTAGCCATTTACTCAATACATATGCACACTGTTCTGTGATAGCTCATTTTAGGAATAGTCCTTGCATTAGAAATAGTAGTTACATGCATTTTAATTCATTTTATCATTCTCTCATCTTTGCTTCTGTGTTTTAGGACTGAATCTATACAAACAATTCATTTAAAATTTCATCCCATTTCTTGGGATTTGACACCCGAGTCTTTCCCTAGACTACATTAGGGGAATTTGGTTTTTGTATGAACTTGATGTAACTATACAAGTTCATCAGTGAGACAAGCGTGTAGCTGTCCGATAATGTGATGAAAAAGAAACTAATAATGAATGCTCTTGATCATAGGAGAGCTCTGCCATTTATTAGTCTTCATTACCAAGATCTCCCCATCTAACATTGTGCCTTGCAGCAAGGTAATGTGCTCCAACCGGTCCTCTACTACCATAGGGGTAGAGCTCTGGAGCAATCTTCTTGTTTTCAAGTTCTTTAAGCAAAGGAGTGAACAGAGCCCAAGCTGCATCAAGCTCATCACTTCTAATGAACAGCCTTCGCTCTCCTTCAATGGCATCTAGGAGTAACCTCTCATATGCATCTGGTATTTCACTTGGATACCTTCACACAAAATCAAAGTTTCGTATTAATGCCCTCATCAAACACATGTTAGTATTCCCTCCAATATACTAATGAGCATTCTTAGCATGTGGAATTTTTTTAAGATTGGTAAGCTATGTTTCACAAGCAGTAGTTATATCCAATTCAGGTCTAGTACCTTGCTCGGAAAAGCAAATTCAGGTCACTTCTGTCTAATCTCATTCCCAGACCTGGTACTTTATTGTTGATTTTCAAATATATAGCTTCATCAGGCTGTACACGAAGCACAAGCTCATTTGTAGCCTTGTCTAGATCAGTTCCAAAATTCCTCTTGTACAAGTTACCTGGGACATGTCTGAATTGTACTCTGATTTCTGCACTGGATACAAATTTTAAATTTTTCTTGAAATAGTTTCAAACCGTACAGAGAAAACTAGCAGAGAATCTGGACTCAAAAGGAAACTTGTGTACCGCTTAGTATGGAGAGCCTTGCCAGCTTTCATGAGAAAAGGAACCCCATCCCATCTGGCATTGTCTATAAAAAGAGCTGCTGCTGCAAATGTTGGAGTAAGACTACCCTTCGGAACAGTTGGATCATCCGTATAAGCAGGATATGATTTTCCACCCTTGTTGTGGCCCTTGTATTGACCAACAACAACATTTTCAAGCTGCAGTGGTCTCATTGATCTCAGAACCTTCACCTGATTTGAAACCATTCTCAGTAATAATCACTGAACATCATTAATATATTGGTTGAAAATTTTTCCATAACATTTAGGACCTTTACCTTTTCATTTCTGATGTCCTCAGCAGCTAAGCTGACTGGTGTTTCCATTGCAAACAAAGCTAGTATTTGCAGAAGATGATTTTGCATTATATCACGAATGATTCCATAGTGATCAAAATAGCTAAAGAAAACCACAAAGCCAGTTCAATTGGTGTGTGAATTATCATTCTCTGAAATACCATCAAGACAAGTATAAGACAAGATTACTCAGAACTCACCCTCCTCTTCCTTCAGTTCCAAAATCTTCAGAAAATATTATCTGCACATTGCGAATGTAATTCCGGGACCATAGAGGCTCAAAAACAAGATTTGAAAAGCGAAGCACTGATAGATTCTCCACAAGCTCCTTGCCCAAGTAATGGTCAATCCTAAAGAATTTCCAATGAGTCCAGGCTTTTCACTTTAGCTTGTTTAAAAAGAAAAAAGAACCAAGTGAACCTGAATATTTGGTCTTCAGTGAGGTACTGCTTCAAGCATTTTGTTAGCTCACTAGATGATTCAGAGTCACGACCAAATGGCTTTTCAACAATAACCCTTGTCCATCCATCTTTGGAAGAAGCCTTTTGGCTAGCGCATCTCACCACATCCACAAATATGTTTGGAGGTATTGACAAATAAAACAATCTGTTTGATAATTTTCCACCCTACAAAAGACCATTGTCAAATATATCAGTATAATCTCCAATTTTGTTTTATTTTTTTGATTTTCTGATATATGGATGTACAGGGCTCAGTGCAGCAGGGTAATATGGCAGATAGTATTATATTACCTCTTTCTCTTTGAGCTTGATATCCAATTCTGAAAAGTGCTCCTCAGAACTATATTGACCAGAATGGTAAAAACATCTTTTTAAGAACTGATCCATTTTATCTTCGCAATTTTCCCTGCAAGTTTAGACTAGTATCAACATACATAAAATGAAGGTGAGTAGGGGAAAAGTATAAGGTAAGGTTTAGTCCAATAACATATAAGTTAAACTGTATGAATGTGTTTTGGTGATATAGACTTAAGAAAGATACAAGTGAAAAGAAAAATTTCACAGCATTTATTCAAATACCTGTTATGCATCTACTTTTTAAACCTTACACTTGTTTGTCTTCAACCATGATTTGTTACAACTTTGTAGCAAATAGGGTTGCTGTAATGAAATTTACCTTTTGTCAATTCTGCATGTTAAGGTTTTGCTAATCATGTTCCTTAGTTCTTCATTGGTCATTTTAGTCCGAGCAAATCCAAAAACAATAAAATTCTGCATAAAGATTACAACCAGACAGACTCATACACAATGCTCCAAAACATTTAAATCATCTAAAAGACATCTCAATTCCCAAAAGATTAAGTATCTATCACTACTAAGTGAAACTAAACACTATATAATAACGAGTCCAACCTCAGGTAGCCAATCTTCATAAAAGAGTGCAAACAGTGCTGGAAAAATCTTCTTTTTGGCAAGGTCTCCAGAAGCTCCAACAACAGTTATACTAAGATTGGATCCTGCACATTCTGAGTCTGACAATGGAAATAGTCCATCAAGTGGTTGGAGCTTGCTATCTTCCTTAGCCAATGAAGTTCCAGCTAAACCTAATTAATTTATGAATATATGACATTTGACATTAGCTAAACTAAACAAGTCTAGTTAAATGCTAACTCTAACCAATTTGAAACATTTCTAATTGAAAGGAGAAACAATTGCTAGATCAAACAAAAGGCATGTTCAACCATTTCAAAAGGAAAAAAAAAACAGATCATGTAAAAGTGAGGTGGAAGAACAAACCATCATTTGAAGAAACAGCATTCAGTGGAAGCCCATTTGAGGATTTGAGCTGAAAATGGTTTCTTGCAGATTTTATAGGGCGAGTGCAAGAAAACCATAGTGGTGAATGAGAGTTTTCTCCTACTGCAGTGAATTTAGAGAAAAAAAGTGGCTCGTTTCTTGATGCATAGGCCGTGACTATGCTTAAAGAAGGGCCTAGAATACTGGCCATGCAAGAAGTTGGTACTGAAGATTTCAGAAGAAAAACATAAGAACAACAGAGCAACAAAATAAAAATCCAAAGATCAGAAACAGTAAGTTGAACAAGGTTCAGGAGTTCAGTTAATATAGTTAATTGTTGATGAAAACAAAAATGGTTAAAATCTTGTAAGTGTTATGATTTATGAATGCGACATCATGCCAAAATTGCCCTTTGGATATGGGAAACGACCACATCAAATTGGAGGGGTTGCTCTGTACACGCATGACAAAATATCCTGAAACGTGAGGTCCAAATTTTCTTACTCATTTTTTTTTTTCAAATTTCTGAAATAATAATAATAATAATAATAATAATAATAAATGAAAGGAAAGATGAATGCTGTGTAAAGAAAATTAGTATTCATTGGTTATGTGAAACAAAAAATAAGATATCTTCGAATGGGCAGAGATTGCTTCTATGTGTATGCAACCCACAAATCATCCATATTGATTATAGGAAAAAATTAAATGTGTTTTTTTATATGTAGAAAGTATAAATATATATATATATATAATAAATTAAATATCTTTAGTTAAAATACATAAAGTAAAGATAATTTGATATTTTAATTTTACAGAAAGTATTTTTTTTTTTTTTTTGAAGACTGTATTTTCATCATAGTTGTGATTTGCATAGAAAAATAAGAGTGGAAGCAAAAGTCACACATAATATATGAGAACTTAAATGAAGATTGTTTGGGTTTTACAACTGAAAGTAAATATGTAGGGGCTTAAAAGTGAATTATTAAATAGTGATTAAATTTAAAAATAAAAATAATTAGTTATTACATTAACTCAATTAGAGATAATTTTACAAATTAAAATTTATAAATTAATTTAAAATAAATAATAATAAAATGTTAAAACCTTGATCATTGATAATCGATTAATTTAAATTCTAATTTACAAACCAATAAATTGAATTTTTTTTTATTAATAATAGAGTCTTTATAATAGTAATAGGTAAAACTTAATATTTAATATTTAATATTAGTAACCGATTTAGATTTAATTCAAAACAAATCATAATTTTTTATGATATTTAGTTTATAAAATTATCTATAATTTAGTTAATAAAATGATTAATTAATTTTTGTTTTAAATTTAATTATTATTTAATGATTTTTTTATAGTGTGTTGAATGTATGCAAATATAATGACTAATATTTTTTATTTTTAAATTTAATTATTATTTAATAATAGTGGGTTGAATGTATACAAATAGAATATATGGTACATTTTTAGCTTGTTACCTATTACTTATGTTGGTATGGATAGATATGCATTCAATACACAAATGTAATACAACAAATTTTCATAATTTCATATAGTAGTAAAAGAATAGATATTTTTGTGTCTTTATATTGTATATATTTATTTTTTGTTAAAAATAGATGTGAAACTAAATCTATTTTATAAAATATGAAAATATACTTAAAGGTAATAACATTATCTTCCATATAAATTTTATAGCAAATTATTATGAATATAATGTAGGAATTGAAGAAAAAAAATTGTAGTTAGAAATATAAATTTAAACTCAAATTTATTTAATTGTTTGAGCATTTTAACTTTGAATTCTATTATTAGTTTTTCTATTGGTATTTGTAAAAAAAAATATGTTATTAACTTAAATAAAAATCATAATTACATTAGACAGACTCAATTAATATTCTATGGAAAATTATGTAAAAAAGTAAACTCATTTGCATAACTATAACTATATATATGTTTTCACTAGTAATAGTAATAAATAAATTCTCATATATTCTAAATATTCTATAGAATTCTGAAATATTATGTAGAAATATAATCATAAAAAATTGGGTTAGTTAGTCACTTGATGTCACTTTCTTTAAACTATTTTTACATTTTGGTCAAGAGAACTACACTTAATTTAAAATATAATGTATCATGTTCCAAATTAACGCGTGAATGAATCATATATGTTTCAACTTAGACAAATTCCATATATATGTTTTAAAACACACAACTCATCAGGACTTAATCAGAGAAATGGTTAAACATTTTGTTCTGGCAATCTGTCTCCTGTGTTTCACTTTTGAAACTCTTATTCATGCCCGAGATCAATCAGGTTTGATCCTCAATTACATCTAGATACGTCAAAGTGAGCCAACCCGTTTACATGGGTTGACTCACCACGAGCTTGAAAATGAGTGAATTCAACCTGATTTATTTTATGATGAACCAAAAATTTTATAATCTGACTTAATCCATCACGGATTGGTGAATTAAGTGGGTTGATTCACCACAATCACTTTATGTGTACCACTTTTCAGGATTCATCAGCATCGATTGTGGAGTGGTGGATGAAGAAAGCTACAAAGATGAAAGCACCAGCATTGAATACAGTTCAGATGGAAATGCCACAGACAGTGGTATAAACAGGAGCATATCATCTGAATACATGGTGAAATCCTTGGAGAGAAGGTTTTGGAATGTTAGAAGCTTCCCAGAAGGCACAAGAAACTGCTATACCCTTTATCTTCCTCGAATGAATAGCAACGTGCGTCTGATTAGGGCAAGGTTCATGTATGGAAACTATGATGGAAAAGATTCCCTCCCCAAGTTTGATTTGTACCTTGGACCCAACTTCTGGGACTCTGTGGAGTTTCAAAATGCTTCCACTGTCACAACCAAGGAAATTGTTCATGTTGCAACATCAGATTATATTCAAACTTGCCTTGTTAACACAAACGAAGGCACACCCTTCATATCAACCTTGGAGATCAGAGTTCTAAATGATGCTAACTATGTTTCTGACTCAATACAGCTTCTGCAAAGATTTGATGTAGCCTTACAAGAGGGTCAAATTGTCAGGTAACTGAAATCATGCACTACATAATATTCTCTTTTAAGTAAAAATTAGAATTATTTCCTCTTTCATTCAATTCATTTTTCTTTAGGTATCCTGATGATATTTATGATCGAATTTGGTCACCCTACAATCCAGAGGGCTGGAAAAAGATTAGTACATCCCTTGCAGTACCTAATGGAGGACTTTTCTCTTATGGGGTACCCTCCATTGTCCTGAAAACAGCAGCAACACCAGAAAATGCGAGTGATAATTTGGAATTTTCGTATCAACTAAGCAATGGTGCAGTCAAGTTTTATGTATACATGTACTTTGCTGAGATAGAGAATCTTGCAGCTGATGAAACCAGAGAATTCGATGTTTATGTGAATGGGAGGCTCCTTCAGAATAATGTCAGTTTACCTTTCCTAACTCGCGGTACTTTGATCTCTGAAACCCCACCTCAAACCATGTTACAAATTTGGATCAACAGAACAAATAAAGCAACCATGGCCCCTATACTGAATGGCATCGAGGTTTATGAAGGGAAAACCCTAGATTTACCAGAGACCCATCAAGATGATGGTACTTATTACATTACGTAAATACTTTACTTAATTTCTTATATATTATGCTTGTTGAAATATTCTCTGTCACAAATTAATACTCTCCTAACTTGTCTTTCTGATATTGTGACGTATATGTATGTTACTAATTCCATACATATATAAATATAGTTGGTGCCATCATGCAAATAAAGTCAACGTACGGCATCAAGCAAATGTGGCAAGGAGATCCTTGTAACCCTAAAACTCACCTGTGGAAGGGTGTAAACTGCAGCTACAATGGACACAACCAACCTAGAATCACATCTTTGTATGTTTGGTCTCCACAAAACCTAGTACTGTGTGTGTGTGTATAAACACATATTTACTTGAGTGCTGGTTTTCATTTGTGAGTCAATTTTTCAGGAACCTGTCATCAAGTGGGTTGACCGGGAACATAGTTGTGGCCATTTCCAATCTGAAATTGATACAATATTTGTAAGCATATATACATACATATATATATATATATATATGAGTATTTTGGATAAACCTGATGATAATTTCCCATAATTCTCACATGAGTGAGATAATATGCAGGGATTTGTCCAATAACAGTTTAACTGGTTCTGTGCCTGATTCATTATCTGAACTGGAGTTCCTGAAGATTTTGTGAGTCTTAATCATGATTACATTTATTGATTTTGATATTGTTGTGAGAATATTGAAAATTATATGAGTGTCTTTCACTGCAGAAATGTTGGAGGTAATAAACTATCTGGCTCAATTCCTTCAAAACTCTCTGAGAGAACAAGGAACGGGTCGCTGATTATATTAAGGTATGCGTGATATCGCTGTCGCTATGTTTTATCTGTTAAAACTATTCTTTGGAGTTTTGAACAAGTTATATATTCCACTAATCCCATATATTAAATGATCCAATATAAATTTTTGAAATATTAAATTTGGGTTAAACTATGTTGATTAGGTTGGACCTGATATCCAATCACAAACCGACTTCTTGCCTTGTTTTTAGGATGACAAAATTTTTTTATCAGTAGGATGACAACTAAATCTCTTGTTTTCATTTTGAAAGAAAATACATGTTTTGACCGAGTAAAAATACAAATATGGGTAATAAATGATTTGTTATAAGAGAATATATAACTATTCTCTGTAAATAGATAAGATTTTTTTTTTTAGTTATATAAATTGATTTTATCTTTAACTATTAATTGATTATATATAGTTTTCATATTTATTGATTATGGTTCTGTATATTGATCTTGTACGTATAAGACATTTGACATAATTTTTTACTCTTATATAATGTTTAACTTTATATTTTTTATCCAATGTAAAACTTTGACTCATACTTGAATTATTCTGAACAATTACGATAATGATTCAAATATATATTAATGTTGAAGTCTAACTTAATTTGACGTACACTCAATTTCTAATGATTTTTTATAATATAATATTTTTTATTATAAAATTTATTTTTTTAAGAAAAAAATAATTATTAATATATAAGTTAAATCATTATGTTGTTTCCAATTTGTCCCAATTTATGTAGAGAAATCTCAAATCGGACTCCTTTTTATTTGTCTCAATTTTGTTCCTATTTAGGGAAATTCTTTTTATTTGTCTGAATTTTGTTCCTGTTTAGGGAAATTTAGTATAATCAAGTCATCTCTGTTGATAAGATGCGTTACATATGTATTACTTGTCACCTCGTGATTTTTTTTATTTTTTTATTTTTTTATTTTTTTAATAATTTTTTAGAAAAAATAAAAAATTTTGAATATGGATGAAATTGTTTTAAAACTGTTTTAAAATAAATTTATTTAAGAATTATATTTTAAATTGTAAAAAAACTAGTTTAAAATTTTACATTTCAATTTATAAATTGTAACATCCCATTTAATAGTTTGTCAAACTATCAAACAAAACATTATATCATGATCAAACATAGCAGATAGTAGGGCGTAACGGTCATACGCACAAAGTATATGTATCTAGTACAGTCCTCCACACTGCTACATTTATATACACATACATACACCAGGTAAGAGTAGGTAGAAAGGATGCTAAACTACACCCAAACCCTCAATGTATACAGTAGAAATCTAAACTACAGTGGGCACTCCTTGCCAGGCTCCAACTTCTACTCAAGAGGGGGTATCTCCATCTGGTTTCTGCTCTGCTCCCACCAAACATAGATGATCGTTGCAAAGGGATAATATGCAAAAGCAGACAACACAAACAAGAAGGGTAAGCTAACTGAAAGAAACAACATCAATACACTTCGCAATTAGAGAAATCATTCATAGCATATAATTCAATCATAATTTATAGACTCGATATCCGGATTGTGTAAGTGACGTTGGAGCTCTTGGTGGCTTGCACCTGTAACGGTTCTCAGACTCTACAGAGTCTGGACACATGGAGTATTCACCCGACCGTTCCCAGGGTAAGTCCCCTCCACGTCTAAGACTTGATCAAGTCCGACGACGAGGACCTCCTGCTACTCCTCACGATATAATCCATTCTACTCTATCTGAGCTTGAATGTTTATTGGAGTTTCAGGATACCAACCATTATAGATTCCTTACATCCTTACACACACTACAATTCCACTTGGATTTCCCTTGAAATTCCATTTTAACCTCATCTTCTCATAACTTATATTCATCCAATTTAATCACTCAATACATCAATGATAGCATTCCAAACATACAGAGCCTAAATTGCACAAAGATGCATTAAAACATATATTTTTACCAAAGAAAATAGATTTGAAGCACTACTACTGCAGTAGCTTTGGCTCAGGCTAAAAAGTCTAGCCTAGGCGAGAGGTTATCTCGCTCAGGCGAGTCAGTCTCGCCTGGCGAGACACTAACAGTGGCAAAAAGAGAAAACCTGGGCGAACTCTCGCTCAGGCTAGGCTGGTTCACCCAGACGAGGTCGTTATCTCGCTCAGGCGACCCCAGCTCGCCTAGGCGAGACTTCGCGCAGGAACAGAGGTGCGTTTCTTGGTGTTTTCACTCAGGCGAGCGTCACTCGCCTAGGCGAAAATACCAGGTCACGAACCTGTTCCTTCATGCAGCAAATCAGTTTTCCTTCAACACCATTCAATTACTCACCAAATCATACAATTCAACCGTCAATCCATAAATTAAACATACAATTCAGGCTCATTCACGGATTATCTATGAATTTTAAGAAAAGGGGTTAGCTTCCCTTACCTTCTCAAAACAAAACCCAAGCAAGATCAGCTCTCAACGAAAGGATGGTTCAATTTCAGCACTTAAGGAGCTGAAAGGAAAATTCTAGACATGAGTATGATCCCTAATTCGACCCAAAAGATTTAAGGACCCTAAATTCATAAAGAAAAGAAGGTGAACTGAGGAAATTGAAAATCAACTTACGCGTAAGGATGGATCGAACAGCTTGGGGAGGAGATTCTGTGGTAACCTCAGGTTGGATTGCTGTTACAGAAAGAAGGAAAACAGAATTTAGGAACTGAATTGGAACTTAAACCTCTTTGGTGGTTAGAGAGAAGGAGGAGAATTTGTGTAGCAGAGAGGTGCAGGTGAGTGGAGCGTTACATCTGTGTGAGTGTTGGCAGAGAGTGCACTTAGAAAGGGGAAAATAAAAGAAGGTTCTCAAATAAATAATTTTTTTACTTTTAAACAATCTCTAACATTTTTTCTTTGAAATTATTAGTATATCAATTTTGAAACAAAATTTAAATAAATTTTAATACAAAATATAAATTTAAATAAATTTAATCTTATTAAAAATTTCATTGTAACATTTAGACATGAAACACAAATTTTGTACTTGACAAAAATAAAAATAAGGATCAGCTGTATGAAATTTTAGAACAATTAAACTTTAGGCTTAAATAGTCATTTGGTCCTAGTTTTGGTCGACTTTTTTCACTTTGGTCCTACTTTTGAAAATGTTTTCAATTTGGTCCTACCTTTCATATTTTTTTTTTCAATCAACTCCTTTTCGTTTACTCAGTCTAAATCATTAACGGAATAGTGGCCAGCATGGTGATTTTGTGTGACGTGGATACTGTTAAGTGATGTGTCTGTTTGCACTGTGCTAACCATTTTATTGTAATTGCAGATTCATTTTAGGGTTTAAGTTGGATTAAATTGGGTTTAGGGTTGTTTATGTCGAATTGGGATTTGGGGGTCGAATTGGGGATTTTTTTCGTCGCTCTGTGAAATTCTGGAATTGCGCCTTTGAGATCAATTTCTGGCATCCAAGGTTTACGCTCATCTTTGTACAATCGTTGCGGAGGGAAAAACGTGTTCATCGCGGAGGTATGTCCTGCTTTAGGGTTTTATTTTTGCTCAGTATTGATTGGGTTTAGTGTTAATGATTAGGGTTTTTTTTATGCATTCCATGGAATATTTTAAATTGTAGTTGCTTTTTCGGTGGTGCATTGTTTATTGTTTTCTAAAAGTGAAAGAAACACCCAAAGTCGAACACTAGGAAACAAACCTTAAAGTTCGCACAACTCCAAAATTGTTTACCCAAGTTCTTTGTAGTTCTAGCTGTGCGCATCACTACAATGTCTCCGCAATCGCAAATTGGGGGTGAGCCTCAGTGAACCCGGCTATTGCAAGAAGATGAAGATGTCCCACGAGTCATTCCTTTTCAGTTGAACTTTAATGGAAGACAACCACAATGAACACAAACCCTAAATTTCAATTTAAAATCTGGGTTATCACAGTGCAAACGGACATGTCACTGAACAGTATCCATGTCACACAAAATCACCAGGCTGGCCACTGTTCCGTTAACGATTTAGACGGAGTTAACGAAAAGGAGTTGATTGGAAAAGAAATTACGAAAGGTATGACCAAATTGAAAACATTTTCAAAAATAGGATCAAAGTGAAAAAAGTTAACCAAAACTAGGACCAAATGACTATTTAAACCTAAACTTTATTATAGTCAGTTCTTTGATAGTATGATCCGAACCGATATAATTTTCATATCGATGTTTGGGAAGATCAAGACTTAAAGTAGTAGTTGATAAATGTAAGTTACTACAGTATAATGCAGCAACTATAATGTTACCTTTTTTATTAATTTTAAGTTATTATTATTATTATTTAAACTTAAATACATTATTAAAATTAAAATAATATGATAATATTTAAATTAGTAAAGAATACAAAAGGACTAACAGCACCTTCTGTCTCAATTGGGCCTGTTTTGCTTCTAAACCACCAAGGAAAAAAGAAAGAACTAACTTACATGTACAATATTATTTAATAAATTAATATTGATGTAAATTTTACATATGAAATTACTAAATTACAATATTGAAACTTATTTATAAATTTGAATAATATAAATTATAAAAAAATTAATTATTTAAATATTATTTATTTATTTTTAATAGATTAATGTTCCGCATGACTTTAATATACTAAGAGAAATCAAGTAACTTTAATTAGCAATTATTCTCAACTTATTTTTTCAATTGAATTCATGTCAACCATGCAAAACTTTAATTTATCTAAAAAAAAATTAAAAATATTATTAATCAAAATCGTGTTCCCTAAAATCATGTAGGATTACTTATATGTTATATCATAAATTAACAAAAATTACTTATATTTACAATTAAATTATATCTTAGACATGTCAAGCACTTTTTCATAACAACTTTTAAGGTTTCTTTCATAATGTTATGCAAGTCTTGGTGGAAATCCCGATCTCTGCTTCTCAAGTTCTTGTCACAAGAGGAATAGGATAGTAATTCCGTTGCTCGTAACAGCTCTTGCAGCTCTCGTTCTTTCTGCAGCACTCTCATTTATTTGTAGAAGAAGACTTCAAGGTACATGTAACAATTTCTCGGAATTCGATTTATTTGTTCAGTTTTTTTATGTTATTCTCTATGTAACATTAAAAACAGACTGTTTTAGTACTTTAAAAATAATTTTATTATATTTTGAAATTAATGATTATTCGTATATTTTAAAGACACAATAGAAAAAAATCAATAAAAAATCTAAATTCAATTTTTCATCGGCTTTTTTTCTTGAACGAAGAGTTCTACCTTGGCCATGAAGAATCTTCATCATAAGAAAATAATGATTAATGATCCACAAATGTGTTTTCTTTCACTCCTATCTCATTTTTTTCATTTCTTTTCTACCACATTACATGCCATATTTGGCTATACCACTATTAAATATACTTATATATACTTTTCTTCTATATTAGTTGTGATGAATAGGCACAAGGTGAGTTTTTTGAACAACACTGTGAGTGTGGATTCAAAGAAACAAGAGTTCAGCTACTCAGAGGTTCAAAGTATTACCAATAATTTTGAGAGGGTTGTGGGTAAAGGAGGATTTGGAACTGTCTACCATGGTTGCATAGGTGAAACACAAGTAGCAGTCAAGATGCTCTCTGCTTCAACTCAAGGGTATCAGCAATTTCAGACAGAGGTATAATCAGTTCATCAAAATTATTATATTTATCACATAACTATCTTTACTGGTTTTTCGGTATTGTCTTCTGTTAAATATTAAAAATACACTGTGCTAATACTTTAAAAATCTTTTTAATACGTTTTAAAACTTCAAAATCAATCAGTTATCTATTTTGAAGGCACAGCACATACAGTTAAGATGATAATGGAATAGACTCTGATATGATATGCAGGCAAATATTCTCACAAGAGTGCACCACAAATGCTTGACTCCACTTATTGGATATTGCAATGAAGGCAATAGAACAGCACTCATCTATGAATACATGACCAACGGAGACTTATCTGACAAACTATCTGGTTAATTTCAAATGTCATACCTAAAAGTTTTTATTTTCAATGTCATATATGCAGGTTAATTTCAAGTATATGCAACAAAAATGTGTATCTTGGTATCAACACTTTCCCTTTTTACACCTTTTCTATGATGCAGGTGAAAGTCAAACTTTCTTAGATTGGAAACAAAGACTTCAAATTGCACTGGATACAGCAATAGGTGAGGAATGAATTTGGATTCTTTGTTGAGTTTTTATGTTGTTCTTCAGTTGACTATTTAAAACATCAATATTATCTGCTATGTAACACACTGAACTTTATGTGCAGGCTTGGAGTACCTTCATAATGGTTGCAAGCCCCCAATTGTTCACAGAGATGTTAAGACCAGAAACATTTTACTAAATGAAAACCTACGCGCTAAAATTTCTGATTTTGGATTGTCAAGGATGTTTTCAGATGAAGGTGACACCCATGTATCAACAGTTATTGCAGGCACCCCAGGATACCTTGACCCTGAGTATGTATTCTTCTCATCTCAGTTACCATTTCAAATTTAATATGCAATAACTTAACCAACTTAATAATCCTTCTTATTTTATCAAAGTGTTCAAAATTGTCATATCAGCTATGATGATCAGACACGCCTCATAAATTATGTGTCCCGTATCCGATACATATCGGATACCGACACTCGTATGATATTTGTAGGACATACTATATCCAATTTGAAAGATATTTTTTTTATCTTTGACATGATTTTGACAATTAAAATAAGGAACAAATTTTATATTATCACTACTTTTTGCATATTGGATGTTAGATAGATAGATTAGATTCTATTTCTGTATTAGTTGACAATGTGTTAGTTGACAGTTTCAAACTTAACATGTATATACATGCCGTGTCCAGTATTCTATATTTTTTTCAATATAGCCGTATTTCTGTGTCCGTGTTCGTGTTCTATCTGTATCCATTTTCGTATCCAGGCAACGTAGCATATCAGCATCTATATCAGATGCTAAAAAATGGATTACCTTGACACACATGTTAAACTTGTAGCCACTTTTTCTACACCTTTTTTATAAGTACTGATATCAGTGTATTTTGAAGGCTACAACACAAAAAAAAAAAACTCAGTAGAGAATCTGAAGTCAGAAATATGTGTTTTTCTTGCAGATACTACATAACAAACAGGTTGAATGAAAAAAGTGACGTGTTTAGTTTTGGAGTTGTTCTTCTAGAGATAATGACAGGGAGAAGAGCCATATCGAAAAGCAGTGAGAAAAGTCACATAATTAAATGGGTGAGTTCCATTGTGGAGGGTGATGGTGAAATTGATGGTGTTATGGATGGAAGGTTAGAAGGAGATTATGACAGTGAGGGTGCAAAGAAAGTAATAGATTTAGCAATGGTTTGTGTGGCTCCAAGTTCTGTTAATAGGCCAACAATGAGTGAAGTGGCCATGGAACTAAAACTATGTTTTCCCATTGGAGAACTTAGGAGTGCTTCCACTGGATCCATTGAAGTTCCCTCCATTAATGAAATCAGTGGATTTAGTTCGTTAGAAAGGTAAGAGGATTCAATATTTGAAACTTGTGAACATGTTCTGTTACTTTTGGTAGTACTGTCTGCTATGGTTGTATTAATTATTTATGTTAAAAATGATATTTAGGTTTACTCATACATTTGTCCTTTCCATTAGTTTAGACTTTTTCTTCTTTTACAAATTTAAAACTAGATATAAATAAAAAGGAATACTCGATCAAATAATTGAATCAAAACAAAATTATAATAAAACAATAAAAAAATGAAGAGTTTGATGAAATTTAATAATTGCAAAACTCTAGTCCGATATAAATAATATATTTTTCAATTTTCAAATGTGATGCCGACTCAAATGTGGACTTTTCTCTTTTAGCAAATGTTGTTCTAACTAATCAAGATAACATCATTGACCACTTCCCTAACTCATTTTCTTTGGGTAACAATTTTACTTTTTCCCTTATTGATTAATAACCCTAAACAATAATTTAGGGATTTAATCAAGTAACAACATTAGATTTTAAAGGGACTTAATTCTAGCCAGCAAATTTGCCCTTATAATCTTCTGTTTAGTTTACTTATAAAAAATGAAACTTTGAGAGTTTTATAAATATTGAATTTTGATTTAAAGGATGTTGGACAACTAAGAAAAATGAGTTGTTGCAAATATATTTAGGCAATGGGGAGAATCAACAGCTACAACACAACTGTTTGTGAAGCAAAGTCTAGTCTTTGTCATATCTCTCTCTCCCACTTGTGAAAAGCCTACAAAATAATTGGTTATCTATTGACATTTTCAAGACCCAAATGGGTGCTTATTCACATTTTCTTTATTAATTTATTACAACATAACTTGCTCCAAGAGATCACTATTCCATGTCACAACAAAGTTTCCTAATTTGGCAAGGAACTCAACCTCTATAACCCTTTTGATCCGATCATGACAACTCATCGTGATGGATGCTATTACTTTTTTTCAAAAAAATTCACATCATTTTTCAGATAATGATATTTTAACTCATTTTTCTATCCATTTTTAATTGAATTAAATATGTTTTTAGTCTCTTAATTTTCAATCAAAATTTAGTTTATCCTCAAAATTTTGAACCAATTTAGTCTTTCATATTTAGAGATGTGTGAATTTAGTCATTTTAACTAAATTTTATTAAATTTATTTGACGTTTCAAGCATATTTTATGATAGTGTTTGAGTTGTTTACACCGTTTGACACATTTTTGTTTCATGATAGTGTTTGAGTTGTTTATACCGTTTGACACATTTTTGTTTCAATGTTAACTCAAATATTATCATAAAACGTCTTTGCAATGTCAAATAAACTTAACAAAATTTGATTAAAAGGACTAAATGTACGCATTTCTAAAGTTAAAGACTAAATTGGGTCAAAGTTTTGAAGAGTGTCTAATTTTAATTTTTACTTCAAGTTAAGGAACCAAAAATATATTTAAATTTTTTTAATTCACCACTCCAATCACCCTTCAATTATCTATTTTGATTTTTTTTAGTGGTGTGATATGATAATTGAAAAGTGGTTGGAGTAACAGGTTAAAAATGAATAAAAAAATGAATCAAAATATCATTAAGTAAAATTAGATAATTTTTTTTGATAAAAAATCGTTGAATCTGTCTCCGCCAATCGTCATCCCAAATCACTCGAACCTTCACTAACTCTGTTGATCAAGTTGTTGATTGACTTCAAGTTTCTTTAATTTTCTTAAAGTACAGTGAAATCAATAGCTTATATGATATTTATTTAGAGTTTGAATTCTCTATTGAGTTTTTTTATTGTCTTCTATTGAATATTAAAAATACACTATTTTGGTGCTTAAGGATAATTTTAAAATTAATGATCTTCGGTGTAGAAAATTCAAACTCATTTATTTATGTTTTTCTGTCAAACGTAACCAAACAGTTAGTATTAGTTGTTAAAGAATCGAAAAAGCATTCAAAAAACGCTATCTAAGACCTTAAAGCATAATTGTACAAAGCAAGAAAAGTAGTGATAAACAAAATGGCAGAGTAGAGACAAAAAAAAAGTGAATTAGTGGGAGAATTGGGTTTTGTGTTCGTGATCAGAAAAAGTGACCAAAAAGTAGAAATGTTTCTTAAACAAAAGGGAGATAAAGGGGGAAGAAAGAAAAGAACTTCACTTTGAAAAAACCACATGCATGATGCATACACAGTAACAATAGCTCCAAGACGTGCTTAGTGAAGAGATTTCAGCACATTAAAATAACCCCTGTTTGATGACAATGCCAGAAGCCACAAATCACGTTTTGTTGTAGCCGTCGTTGTCATAATAATCATCATTAACAATATCATTAGTTGCATTCACAAAAGAGAAAATGGTAGGTTTAAATAAGACACAGAGAGCTTTTATATAGTGTTACTTGTGACAAACACTTCTGCTAAAAAAGAAGAATATGATAAGCACGTGCTGCTGAGCAATGGAGTGGGTTTCAAGAGCACGCGTTGGGTCGAATCAAGGAGACAGGACCACTGACTATGCTCACTAATCCTAAGAGAATGTCTCGTGCATTGGTTATCTAACAAAGCACATCAATTATAATATGTTGTTAAAGGTTTCTCCAAGAAAAATGCACCTTAAACTATAATATTAAACACTTAAAAGTCACAATCACTTTCTCTAGCCCTTTATCTCAATAATAGGCCTTTCTGCATGCTAAAAGTTAACTAGTTTTCATTGTTTTCACTACTTCGGGGTAGTCTAAATCAATTCATCACCACAGTTATAAAATTGCAGTGACAGTGGTGGCATTATAAGTAACACTGTAACCGAAAAAAGTGAGAATTGTTCATGCAAGGTGGTGCTGGTGGTGCTGGTGCAGTTGATTAATTATGATAGAAACCAGAGAGAGAGAGAGAACATCATCATTGATATGTAATTCTAAACAAGTCATTGATGATTACACTAAAGGCAATTACAATACAATACAATGCAATGATACAAGTCATTATAATTAGAGTTTTCTTTGGCTAGAAAATGAAGATCAGATATGTTAATCATTGTGATTGGTAACGAAATGATTAGAGTTGATGGGGTGATAGTAAGAAAACAACATCAACCCTGGGAATGATGGATTGTTTGCATGGGAAAAGAAGGGTTGAAAGAGAAGGCAATGCTTGTAGGAGGACAATTCATTGCATCAACTTTGTTTCCTAGACATTCCAGTGCCTTAACCTGTGATCTGAGAAACTTGAGGTAGTTTGCAGCCTCATCAAGCATTGATGCTGTGTCCATTTTGCTTCCACCAGGCACAAGCTTCTGCAAAACCCTAATCCTCTCACTTATTCTCTCCCTTCTGTGCCTTGCAGCCACAGTTTGTGGATCAGTTGATATTCTCACATTCTTCCTCTTTGGCTTTTCAGCAGCATCCAAGCCAAAGTTCACAGGCCTAAAGGCTGCAGCCCTATATATCATTTCCTTCATTTGTGCAATGGCCTCTGGATCAGGTTCCTCAATGGATGAACACATGGATGAATTTGGTTGCTGGAAATTGATGTTATTTGAAGAGGAACTCTTCTCCCATCTGGGTTTCTTGCTTTTTGATGGATTATCAATGAGTCTGAATCCACCTTCCTCAACAGAAGAACAATTCTGCACAATACTGAAGCAGGAACCACTGCCAGTGCCACCAACTTTGATCATTTCAGTTTCCTCATGGCTCCTCTTTGAACAATCAGCCTTTGATTGTACTTTTTTCCCTCTATCCAAGGAGCTTTGAGAAACTGTTTCATCAACTTCATTCACCGGACACTTCAAGTCCTCCTTTCTACCATTGGAAGCATTACTCTCAGATTCACCAGTGGAAGCTGCACTGCCATAGCTGAAGTTCCACAAGTTTTTTCTACAGTCAGATAAAATCATTGAGATGCCATCATCATCTTCAACAGATGTGTCTGTGTTGCTATTGGTAGCTGAAATCAAGCAGTCAAAAGACTCAAGAGAACAAGCACCCTTCCCATTTTGTGAGCCATTGACAAGTTGTTGTTGGTGGGCCATGTTGAAATCCGGCATGTAGTTGCTAATCAGGTTCATACTTTGAGGTCCATTGACTGACAGAGACGGATATGATTGAGATGTGAAAGCTTCTCCCCAACTGGCTCCAGTTCCTGATTTCACTGGCATCATCATTCTTGGTGCGTGCTGTAAAAGATTTGTGTTTTGCCTTTGCATTTGCATCACATCCATTATCTCTGAAGAAGTGGTGGTAGCATCTGCTGACTGATAAATCACTCTTTCAGAATTTGAATCTGCATGACCCGTTTCAGCTTTCTGCAAATCCTGTATTTGATTTAGAACATTGGGCATGGAGTAACCTCCTTCAAAGTCTGCTGGTGGCTGAATAGTACTCCACAGGATTGGTGTGTTTGCTTCAAATTGAGATGTATCCCAGCTCAAACCATCCATAGATGATAGTAATTTTTTGATAACTTGGAGGAGAAACTGATCCTTGTTAATTACCTATCATGTTAAAGACAATAATATATCAGATAAAATAAACAAAACCCAGATACTTATCTCAGTAGAAAAAATAAAAATTGACCTGAAGGGCCTTATGGCCTTATGGCCTTACTAGTTCACACTGGTAGAACAACTGCTGCCAGAACAAGATTAGAATCCTTGATAATTGTTCAAGAGTCTTCAATGTTAGAGATGAAACAGAGGACCAAACCCAGCTTTTATATCAAGATTTTGCACAATCTGGTTGTGGCATTAACTTGCCTCTTAAAATTCAATGTGGAGGTAACTGTTAGGAGGTGGAAAAAAAAGAAGCAAAGGGTTAGGTCAGATTGAGAAACTGAATTTTATGCAGTACTCTATTCTGAAAGTAGTACAAGTTGGAGAAGAAAGAGAATTTATGTGTCCCTTATAAAAGATATATGGTCCTGGTACATTTAACAAACTGGAAAGAGAAGAGAAGAGAATAGAAAGTGAGACAACAAGGTTAAGGTTGTACCTTGAGCTGCCATTGAAGAAGTGCAGAACTGATGCACCGTGTTTGTTGTGGAGAACCTTGTATAGGTAGGAAGAACAAAAGGTACATGCTTTTATAATAAAACAAATATTGGTACTTGAGCAATTACGTCAGGAAACTGTATAATAAACAACTCCTTCAACACGAATATAAAAACACACAAAAAAGAGGCTATCATTAACTATAATGTTATAATAATCTGGTTTTAACAGTTTAGAGCAATTTCAAAAAGGATAATGCTTTTTTTTATCAGTTATGTGGGTCTATAAATAAAACTGTTTCTGCAGACAGTGAGCATGAAACTTCAGAGTGGTATTTTGAATGTCAAATCCTCATATTTTATCGTATACAAACATTTTTTGTATTCTTTTCAAGTGCGGAAAGCTCTGAACCCCTTTTAGTTGCTTAGTAAAAACTGCACTGTAAGTGAAGCATCTTTTAACACCAACACCCTCTTTATAAAAAAGCTTTCTGTGTTAATCATGGTTTTAATCATAACCTGCAAATGTTTTCACTTTCTACCACCATATTTCTATATGTTCATACACACCCAAAAAAATAACTGTTACAGTAAGAAACTCAGATTAACATATGAAATGGTAAAGATATACATATATATGCAAATAGCATAATAACTCCTAAAATTTGGTGTGAGAATTAAATAATGTATAAAGTAATGTTCATAGGAGTGACACCTGAAATCTTATTAGAATAAACATATACACAATCTGAAAAGATTTTGTTTTTGCAAAATATAGTTTGATAGAATTGTTTACCTGATAGTGGAGAAAGCCACAGTGGCAGAAACAAGTTGCAGCAGACAGATTAGCACAGAGAGAAAGTTATAATCTTTTGTTTAGATTTATTTGAAGTTCTGTTGTGGCATTGTTGTGTTCATAGTGAGGATCAAGTTACTTCTGATCTCTCCTGATTAAACTCATATAATATATATATATATATATATATATATGTGTGTGTGTGTGTATGTATATATAACATGCACATGCATCCCACCTTTACATTGTTCAGGTGAGTGAATGGGTTCCCATTTCTTATGCTTTCTGCAGATGGAGTGATGTTTATGAATACATGTCAAAGAGTAATGCACCAGAGAGTCATTTGATTCTGTTATAATTTTAGTTACCACATTATAATGTTTAATCTGATATTTATGACGTCAATTTTATGGTGTTATAAAGATGTTTGAATAATATTATGAAATTAATCCATAGTCCATGCACCAAAATAGAGATTTGTTTTTGTAATAAATTAAATTTTATATATTTATGAAGCTTTAAGTTGTGAATCGGGAAAGTTCCATTGCATAGTTATTGGGGCATTTGGGTGGGCCCACAGATTGGGCCTAGCGGGTTTGTCTTCGATGAGGATGTCAAAATCTCAATCAATGCCAACACGGGCGTGAGTTGTCGGCTCAGCATTGCGTCATTTTATCGGCTCGGCTCGGCTCAATCACAAGAGACCTCGCACGTGAAGGGAAGGGTTCTCTTCACACGTGTCAACCATCTATTGGTGGAAGCTTGATTTGATAGGTCTTGACCCACGTGGCATGCAAGATGAAAACAAGAAACATGTCATGCAGTTGCATCTTAGTGGCTTAAAAATGATGAGATTTTTCGAAATGTTACAATATTCTTTCTTTCATATATTCATTTTAGATTTTGTCTGATGTCACAATTATGAACTTAGACACATTACTTATAAACATTGATAATAAATTAATTATTAAAAAGGAAAACAATCCTCGTCTTGCAAAAATTTTATACAAAATATGGGTTAGAGATCTCGGACTAAATATAAAGTTATTTTATATGATACTTTTAAGTATATATATATATATATATATATTTCTCCATCTTTTTCATAAAAAAATTAATATATTTTCATGTATAAAATATTAACATTTATGAAGAGTAATAAATGATTATTTTTCTGAAAAGATAATATTTTAATAAATTATTGTAATATTTAGTTATATATTAGACATCTAAAAACTAAGTAGGTCTTTCTTAGGGTGGAGTTTAAACAAAAATTTAGATAGTTTGATGTTTTATTCTTTTGTAGTAGTGAAGTCTTTCTTCAAATTAATTTGAACTATCAGAATGTATTAAACATAGTTTTGTATCTTGTTTTCTATAGTTTCTACGTATGCTTGTATTTTTTGTTATATTTTAAAATACACGTCTTCCGAATTATATATATATATATATATATATATATATATATATATATATATATATATATATATATATATATATATATATATTGTGTGTGTGTGTGTGT
>Ga0209589_1003662_pt1 | contig 26818 bp, 12 predicted proteins | sample CowpeawhiteBW_FD_187525 | JGI IMG/M metagenome (GOLD analysis project Ga0209589, IMG submission 187525) | Root nodule microbial communities of legume samples collected from California USA - Cow pea white BW (SPAdes) (version 2) | ecosystem: Host-associated > Plants > Roots > Nodule | place: USA...
AGACTTAATACATACATTTAATGATTTTTTGCTATTTTATGTTTTGAACTTTAAATTTGTAGTGTTTTGAATTTTTATACATAATATCATTACTTTTTCATTAAAATTATATGTGGTGGTATTATATATTTTTTTATAAAGGTTATTGTTTCTGTTATAATTACTTCCGCCATAACCCGTTATGGTTTCCGTTATAACTTTATAAAGGTTTTTGGGGTTGCCGATATTTTCCGTTATCCGATATCAATAACACTGCTAATGAGAGACAATCTTTAACATTAGAATACCTTGTTTGAGCTTCTGTCAGCCTTCACTGATTACAGTCATTCATCATGATCGTATTACACATGTTACTTTAATGAGCGTACTCACTCATTCAGAGGTAATGACAACTCTATGCCAAGATGAAAATCTATTCTCTTCTACTATTGGGATATATTGAATGCGACTAACACTAGAGGATGCAATTACAAGAATCTGTGCTTATATAATTGTTGAGGATGAGGAGACATTTTTTTATGGTTATCCTGACGCTGAAAAGTTTAGAAGAAAGCTGAAACTATTACTTGGATTATTTGAATGTAATGGTTTCAAAGCCATTGTTACAGATTTCTTGGGCAAATTGTTCCACCCACTATCCGACCACCCAATAATGTCTTGTGTCACGCTCGAGATGTATATAACTCAGCGTGTGGGTGTGTTGGAAATCTCACATCAACTAGAGATAAAGCCAATTTATAATATACGTGTGAGTGACAATCTCCCCTTAAAAGCCGATTTTTTGGGGTTGAGTTAGGCTTACAGTCCACTTCTTAACTCACCCTATGTGTATTTCAGACACAAGGGAGACTAACCTTATACATTTTTTCTATATATTTAACATGGTCTCTAGAGCTTTAGGTTTCTTGGATTTTTTTCGTCGCCTTTTGCCATTGCAACTATTGTCGCCGTCGTCAGCCACCATCGAAATCGTCGTCAGAGTGTTACTTCCGATCGGCGACCACACAATTTTGATCGTGTCGACCAAGCGATCTCCACTTCGTAAGAATCGTCGCCATCAGAGTAGCCATTCCCTCACATGACGTTTAAAGTTGCCCCTCCTCATGTTTCGCCACCACATGTGGCCACTCCTCTTCAGTAGCGATCACCCAGGCCAGCATCACCTCTTCATCCCCTTTCGGGATTTGGCCATGTTGATCCGATTGGAGCTCTTTGGTGTTTTAGGGTATTTTATCTCTCTTTTCCTCCATGACATCTTCTGCTACCACTTTCAAATTTGATATCTCATATGTCATTATGTGTTTGACCCATCAGCCTTTACTAACTGTGTTTGCACTTTATTAGTTTGAAATGATGATTTAAGCCAAGAAAAGGGAGTTGTATTGGTTGTTTAAAACTTTTACGAAAGCATAAAACCCTTTTTGATTGAATCAAATAGACAATGAAATTCGAATACAAAAGTTGATGACTAGTACAATTTCAATCGGTCAAAAAATAAAACAGCAGACTAAATTGTTCTTAAGCCTATGAAATAGTCGATTAAATTTTAAATCAATCGGCTAAAATCCTTAGAATTTATGCAGAATGCAGAATTTGCAGATTTAACTCAAACAACAAACTTTTACATACAAGACTTGTTTCAATCAATATTTCTAACAAGTATACAACCTCATATTACACAAGAACACATTAAAGCACAACAAAGAGTGGATTACTTGGTTTTCTAGAGTTTTTAGAGTGATTCAAAGTGAGTGAAATGAAGGAAAGAGAATTGCACAGTTGTTTTTATATTGGTTCACTCAATCACCGAGTTACATCCAGTTTACCAAAACATGAGCCTAATTTTCACTATATTCAAAAGTTTTACAAATCACACACCAAGATTACACTTTTGAATAATGAAACTCACAAGATTTTTGACTCACACAAAAATCTAGACTAACACCCTGCAAGAATCACACTTACAAACCTGAAATCACATCAGGCAATCAAGTAGAGGCACAAGAACTACAAAACTTGATGGTGGCTCTCCCTAACTAACTATACATGTGTTCTTCAAGCTAATCCCAAGCCAAAATGCCCCAAAGATAAACCAAGATCATCAATCAACACGTTGTAGTTGTGCATTGTAGAGAGAGAGAGAGTTTTTCAGTGATGAATGACAAGATTTCTCCCTCTAAAACTCAGAATTGTACCTTTGCTCTAAAAAACACAGCTTATATAGTCATTCGAAATAATTCAACTGATTGAATACATTCATACTAGAAACTATATACAACAAGCTTTTTAACTTGTTAAAACCCTTTTTAAGAGATTATGAAGGACACACTAAGACTAACAAGACATCTAACTTATGTCATATAGCCTATCAACATGATATAACACCTAATCATTACATTTAACACATTATTTCCATATTTAATACACTAGAAACATAATCTTCAAGTGGATCTTCATCAATCTTCATCAAACACATGTGATCTTCATGCACTTGGCTTTATCAAATCTTTGCTTCAAGATTGTTTGTGCCAACACACTTGCCCATTGATAAGTTAGATGACACGAATTATACGACTTAGACATCAAATATTAAACTTTAGGTAAAGAGTCAGTGGTATCTTCATCATCTTACTTAAAAGGTGACTAATATTGCTCCTGATAATTTCCTCGTTGGAAGAGAATCGATGATTAGGTATGCATGGTTCTAAAAAAATACCATCCAATCTTCTTTAAAACAAATGTTCCAGCCTACGAAACATGTTCTGAAGTCTTGGAAGAGTGCAAATTATTATATACACCAATGATACTCAATGTCTTATAGTGTTTGTTACGACCTTTTTAATATTGTTCATTTTCGAAATTAGGACCCTATGGCTGATTATTTTGGGTAAGATGCATGCTCTTCGTGAATTTAATGAGTTATTACCTCTTATGTCTACTCCTATCCAAAATTAGTGCAACAGTCAAAGTTCTTCATGGTTTTGACTTTACACAGATTTGCTAATAAATATTCAAATGTATGTGATCAGATTTTGAGTTCCCCTATTATACCTTAGTTTATTTATACTTATTCCACCCTTTTGCATGTGCCATGTAAACCTCTCAATGATACACACCTTTTTTTCCAATGATTTTGTTGCTTTGGCATCTAAACGTGAGGATTGCAATCGCTCTCACAAGCCAGGAAAAGGGCGTAACAAGTATGACCATTGTGGTAGGCTAGGCCACAAAATTAATAGATGTTATGCATTACATGATTATCCTCCTTGATTGGTTGTTGTTACTCAGACTAATCCTCCCTCACAACCATCTACTGTGGATCCCCTCCATCTGATCCTGCCAACAAATCTGCTATCATCAATGAATTTCTTAAATGGTCTAAGGATCGTAAATCCACTAGTTCCACTACTTTTGTTGCATGCACAGGTACATCTTTTGTTGGTCTAACTCAATCTTCGTCTATTGGTCCTTGGGTTCTCGACTCAAGAGCCATAAATCACATTACTGGTAACAAATCTTTGTTTTCCTTTTTATCCTCTTCGAATAATTTTTCTTCTATTACAATGGCTAATGGATCTAGGATTTTAGCTTAGGGTGTTAGGACTGTTAACCTTTTTCCTTTTTGATCCATTAATAATGTTCTTTATATCCCTGGGTCCTTTTAACTTATTATCCAATAGTCTTTAATTTGTTCTCTTGATCGTATTATTTCTCTTACCAAAACTTTTGTTTTTTTATCCAATCGGAGTTCAAGATAGGTGATTGGCATCGGATTGAGTCTCATGGTCTTTATATCTTCGCCCTTCTACACATGTTGACACAGTTATGGAGTCTCCATCTCTCTCTCTCTCTCTCCTTCATGCCTAGTTAGGTGATCCATGTCTAGCCAAATTGCAACAGCTTATTCCCAACTTATCCAAGTTGTCTAGTTTGGTGTGAGTCGTGTCAATTAGGAAACATAGTTGCAGTTCCTTTCCTACTAGTGTCTCACAACGTGCTTCATCCCCTCTTGCCTTAGTTCACTCTAACATTTGCGACCCTAGTAGTATTAAGTCTAATTTAGGTTTTTAATATTTTGTTACTTTCATTGATGATTATTCTAGTTGTACTTATTTATTTCATATCTTTCAAACCTTTTATAATAAAACTTAACCTCCGTTTTGTGTTTCTGTTCAATATCTTTCAAATTCTTTTAAACAATTTATGGCTTTTAATGGTATTCTCCATCAAACTACATGTGCTTATACACCTCAACAAAATGGGGTGGTTGAACGCAAAAATAGACATCTTATTGAAACAACTGGTACCTTTCTAATTCATAGTGAGGTTACTCAACATTTTAGGGTGATGTTATTCTTATTACATGTTATCTTATTAATTGTATGTCATCTTCGGTTGTAGATAACAAAATTCCTCATTTTATTGTATTTCCTCATGAATCTCTCCATCCCTTGCCTTTGAAAGTTTTTTAGTCTACATGTTTTGTTCATAATTTTGATCCTGGTTTTGATAAGCTATCTCCTAGATCACACAAATGTGTTTTTTAGGATTTACTCGATCACAAAAAGAATACAAATGATTTTTTTCTTCTCTTAACTATTATTTTGTGTTTGTAGATGTCATCTTCCTTCAATGAGTTTTCTTTTTAATTCAAGGGTCATTCTTCTTTTAGTGTGTCTCTAGTTAATATTCTTGTTATATATGATCCTCTTGTTGTGCATAATCCACCGTCAGATTCTCCTCCTCCACCGTCTATTCAGGTATATAGTCGAAGACATCGTCCCCAACAACCACCAAGTGACTCACTTCAAGTGTCACAACTATTTTGTCTCCTCTAGCTCCGACAATTGTTCTGACCTTCCAATTTCACTCCATAAAGGTATAATTCTACTCGTAGTCCTTCTCAAAGTTATATTGCTTTGAGTTATCATAGATTATCTTCACATTCTTATACATGTCTTTCATTTATTTCTTTTGTGTCCATTCCAAAATTTGTTAGTGAAGCCTTAGCCCATCTTGGTTAGTATCAGGCCATCCCAGATGAAGCAACACCTTTGCCACCATTTTCAAACCGAAAAGCTTGGCAAACTCAGATATTTCTTAGGTATTGAGGTAACGCAATCCAATGATGATATTGTTATATCTCAAAGGAAGTGCATTGGATATTTTGGAGGAAACTTGGTGGATGAATTCAAAACTTGTTGACACACCACGGATCCTAATACCAAACTTCTACCAAATCAGGATGGCCTCAAATCCTAAGCAGTATAGAAGATTGATTGGAAAATTAAATTACCTTATAGTTACTCGTCCTGACATTTTCTTTGCAGTCAGTACGGTGAGCCAATTTCTCAATTTTCCATGTGAAAAACATTGGAATGCAGTCATTCGTATATTAAAATACATTAAAGGATCTCGTAAAGGTTTGTTATATGGTTCAAATAACCATACAAGAGTTGTTTTCTATTGAGATGCTGATTGGACATGATAAAACATCTACTTCTAAGTATTGTGTCTTCATTGGTGGTAACTTGATTTCATGGAAAAGTAAGAAAGAAAATGTTGTGGCAAGATCTAGTGCAGAAGCAGAATATAGAGTTAAGGCCTCAGTCACTTGTGAACTTGTTTGGCTTATAGCAATTTCTTAGAGAGTTACAATTTGGAGATGTCACTCAAACGACTGTTATATGTGATAATCAGACTACTCTATCAGTTTTAATCATGTCTTTCACAAGAAGACAAAACACATTGAGCTTGACTCTAATCCGACTTTTTGAAATGACTTGAGAGGTGTAGATAAGTGCTAGTTGGAAATAGCGAAAGTGAAATACCACTATTCTTTATGTTATTTTACTTATTTTGTTAATTGAAGGCGGGACTCTGCCCCTCTTTTTGGACCCAAGTCAGTTACAAATGTTAGCTGTTTGATCCTACCAATAGTCGTATGCTTGTCTCAAACATTAAGCCATGCATGTGTAAGTATGAACTAATTTAGACTGTGAAACTGTGAATGGCTCATTAAATCAGTTATAGTTTGTTTGATGGTATTTACTATTCGGATAACCGTAGTAATTTGAGAGAAGATTGTATCTAGAGACATCAAGATTGAGTTTGTTAACTCAAAAGATCAATTAGCATATATTTTCACTATGTTTTTAAGAGGACCTTGAATTGATTATATTTGTAACAAGTTGCATACGATTTATATGCACCAGCTTGAGGAGGAGTGTTAGACATATTGTGTTTTATGTTAATTAGGGAAACGTAGGATTTATTGTTTATTAGGGAAACATAGACATTGTTTGATATTGGTAGATATTGTTGATATTATTTATAACAATATATTCTATTTATCATATTTATGTTTGGTTGTCATATCAACTTATATCACTACTTTTTATAAATATATTCACCTTATGTGTATTTTAGATATAAAAGGAGACTAACTCTACAATTTTTCTCTATATTTAACAGCTATGTCAAGTTATGTCATTTTGCTAAGGTGTGTGAGGGCAAATAGAGTGATGTAGAATGCCATGTGAGCTTAAAAGATTGAAGAGACAAGGTGGAACACGAAGAACAAATTTTAAGTTTAAAGAAGGAGAAAGGGAAACTTAACCAGTTCCTTAAAAAGAAACTTTAGATACATTGGGTATGGTTATGAGATAAGTTTTAGGAAAGGTGTTGGAGATCTCACATCGACTAGAAATAACATCAAATTATAGTATATAAGTAGGTATAAACATCACCTTAGAAATCAATTTTGTGAAATTAAGTTTAGCTTAAAGTGCACTTTATAAGAAAAGGAAAGAGAAGAGAACAAAGAGGTGTTACCAAAAATATGATTAGAACCATGAGTCAACTTTTCACAGATTGTGAAATGTCAATTGTTGACAAACTAGGAGTTGTAGATGATTGTGCAAGACCTCTAGATTTCAATCTCATATTTTTTATATCTCTCATTAGAAAACTTTGGTTCAACAACCTTAGATTTGGAGACATTGGTTTTGTTTGGGAGAGTGGCAATTTAGGATGTCCTCTACCAGCACTTACTCCTCCAATTCCACATCAACCTTTTCAACGTGGAGATAACATGGCTGAAGATTTCGTAGATCTTGAAGATTGTGAAAAATCGTTATGTAGTTCTTCAATAGCATAACAATCATCAGCAACAAAAGACACTGTGAAAAATTGTGTAAGCAATAACTATTGAATTACTTTTCTTGATAACAAAAACAAACAATACACAAGTATTTAAAAAACAAAATCATGATAAAAGGAAATAAATATCCAAAATTAAAGACTCTAAATTAGGAGCAAATCTACCTGATAAACTCCTAATCCCAATCACTTAATTTTATAGTGTTACAAACCAATATATATTCCATAAATGTGCAAAATTTACACCTATATTTCAACAGACATCATATAACATGATTTGCATGTTGAAGAAGTGCTTGCTTGTGGGTAGAATCATAGACATCAAATGTCATTTGCAAAGATACTTTGAGTCTTCTTCCAAAAAGTTGTGCAAGTTTTGAAAGTTTTGAGGGTTCCCAATATATTGGGTTCCATAGACTGCCATAGTAGAACACAGTAGAAAATCCAACTTTTGCCATTGTGCTGAGTTTTCTTATGAGATCTCACTTAGATCTTTTTCAAAGTTATGATGGAACCATTGGCCAAGAAACCAAAGTTCCATAGAAGCTGCTCAATCCATTCAAGCTTTTTTGATGTTATGGAAGGAGAGCTTGAAAAATAGTTTGCTGGTCCATAAGCCATTCCAAGAGGCACAAAACAGAGTGTGGTGCTCAATAGTGAATGAGAGATTTTTCTCAATATTCAATAGTATTATTCAAAATAACTTTTTAATAAAGCTTACTTGTATCCTATTCTAACTGATTTTGTGAATATAGGGAAGCAATGCATGAAGTGTCAGGAACACGAGCCTAGAAAGAAAACAAAGCTAATTTGAAATGATTTCATTTTATGTATTAATAGTTCATACCTAATATCCAACACTAATGACTTAGGCTCAGGAAAGGAAAAAAAAAGCTAATCATGAATTAGTTAGCTTAACTTCATATTATAGTCTTTTTCTAACAAAAATGTCTTTTAACTTTATGCTTGCTAATGCATTTCTTTTTTCACACATTATTGTTAAATGAAAACGAGAAATAGATTATAAGGCATGCTTAGGTAATCAACATCAGGGTTTATTACTAGCTAGCCATTATTCTGTTTGCGTAATTTGGTTGGTTAAACTTGTGACCTTCCTAGATTTAACTTATTTCAGAAAGATTCATCACAGATTCCTTGAAAATAGCTAAAGAAATATCAGGATGGTTACCAGCCTTTTCACAAGCTTAATCCAACACCGCCCTTTTTGAGCTTAAGCTTCGTTTCTCTTTCAGAAACATGCTAAGCTCTCTTTCCTAACTGAGCTATTTTTCAGGAGTTGTTTGATCTAGTTTTTGTTAGATGAAAATATAACTACGTCTGAAGTTTCCAATTCTTATGGGTATGCTTTTTGTTTTCAACCCCATGATCCAGTGTGAACTTCACCATTGGAGTGCTAGAGGAAAGGATGATGCTTTCTGGACTGCATACTGTGGCAGATATCTTTTGTTGTTGCTGTGGTCAAATAGTTGGCTGGAAATATGTAATTCTCCTCCTGCCCTCTCTCTTTTTGGTATAGAAAATATCTGAATGGGTGCTTTAGGTCAAATCTATTACACGTTTATTTGCATGGATGACCAGAAAGTTTTTCATGCATTATATTTACTATTTTGTTTCAGCTTTCTGTTATATTACTTTTGACCTTTTTAAAATTGCATTTTTCTCTCAGGAGTCTGCACATGAGAGAAGCCAAAAGTATAAAGAGGGGAAGTTTGTTCTTGAAAGGTATATTGTTGTGACAATTTGAGTTATGCTTCTTTATCCTCCATAGTTTGTTATACTGATTGTGCATGTTGTGGCATTGTCATGTAGCAGAGGAAGGATTGTTGATGAAATTGATTTCACCGCTGAATTCCATATTGAGAGTTGCGTCAGCATGAGTGATGCTGAAGATGCTTAATCATATTAAAGTATCCTGTACTTATCAGATCATGTAAAAGAGGAATGGATAGTTTTTTATATATGAAAATAATGTAGAACCATGGAAATGTTCAAATCAAAATTTGTTATGCTATTTCCTAGTAATAGTTTCTTAGTAATAGTAGGTAAAAATTAGTAGAATTCTCAATGGTATTTCATCTTTGAAAACAGAAAGAGATGAATAAGCTGTTTCAGAATTTCCCTTCTTTCATGCAAAGATCTTGGTTAGAACCTCCCTAAAATGACATATATCCTTTAAATTTCCTTCAATATTATGCTCAAATGTGATATGCGGCAACAAAGTCGAATCAATTTAATTGAATTTGGATTGGATATAGATTAGATGATTTTTTGAATTTTAAATATCCAAAATCAATGTGCTTCAAAGTTGAGTGAAGTTGATTCAGGCCTAAGTCGAACTAAATTGGTAAAGGTTGGATCAAGTCACCTTAGACTAAAAGTCGAGCTGAGTTGGTTTTAAATATAGTTCAAGACAAATTAATCTAAGTCAAATGTCGAAATGAATCGGATCAAGCCAAGGTCCAGTTAAGTCGTCCTGAGTCCAGGTTAAGTGAAGCAATCCAAACTTAAAACAAGTTAAGTTAGCTCAATCCCAAGTTTTGGGATGACTCATATTGAGCCAAGTCACTTGACCCAAGTCTACTCAAGTTGAGATCGATGCGAGTTGGTTTGAGACCAAGTCGAACCGAGCTAGCTTGATCTATAGTTGAGGTGAGTTTGTTAAACCCAGGTTGAGTTGAGTTTGCTAGGGCAAAGGTCAAAGGGAGTTGGCCTTGGCCTAGGTTGACTCAAGTCAAGTTTTATCAAGTCGATGCTAGCCCAAGTTGAGTAAGTTGGTCGAACTTAAGTTGACATGAGTCAACTCAGACCTAGGTTGAGCCAAGTTGGCCTTAGTTTAGGTCAAACTAAGTTATCCCTAGCCCAAGTTTAGCTAAGTGACCTAATCTCAAGTCAAATTGAACTAGCCCAAGACCAAGTTGTGTCAAGTTAGCCAAGGCTAAGGTCAAGTCAAATTAGTCTTGGTCCTGATCGAGTTGAGTCAATCCAGGATGAGGTTAAGGTGAGTTAGTCCAAACCAAGGTTGAGAAAATTCAGTCAAACCCTAGTTGAGCACCCTGGTCTAACCAAGTTGGTTCGAGCTCATGCTAAGTTAAGGTTGGATCTAGTCAAGCTAAGTCCAATTAGAATAAGGTTGGTTCAAGCCAAGATTGAGTTGAGTTTGATTGAGTTCAAGTTTAGTTTGACTTAGGTGCGATCGAGATTGATCAAATCAAGAAGGATCTATGTTCGGTCGATACATTAAATTGCATTGGATCAAAAGCATGTCAAATTGCATTGGTTGATCCCACATTAACTCTATTATATTGATCCCACACCATACTTAATGTAATTAACAAAATGATTTTATCTAGATTTATTCGAATTTAAATTGGTTATGAAAAATATTCAAATTAAGTTGATCTTATTAAAATAGATATGAATTATAGATTCCACCTGTTTTATTGGATCTTGATTCAAAATATCTAATTCATGACCATTATGTAGTCTATAATTAGGTACCCATGAAACACCGATTCGAACACCTACACCAGACATGATATTGAATAAGATACCAAAACACGGCTAATTCGACCAATCACGAACCCATAAATACATATTGATTACAAATAGTATTTAACATTAGTTTTTTTTAATTTATGTTGTTTTTAAAGATTTATCAATATAACATGTAAGTCTCTCTAGGATAATTTTTCATGTACTCTATATTAATTTGTTATAATAAGACTAACATGTCTTTTAGTGAGATTAACTTAGAGACTCATGAAAAAGAAAAAATAAATGGGAGAGAAGGCTCAAATAAAATTTAGTTATTTTAATAATAATAATTCTTTTAAAACATTATAAAATCAATGAAAAAATAGGATTAAGTCAAATCTAAATGATTAAGTCAATCAAACCAGTCGAAATGAAATATTTGGTTTTAATAACTTTTCATATATTTAAATTTTTATTTATTTAACTAGACAAAAAAAGACCAAATTATATTTTCATATTATACAATAATCCAGAACATATTTCTGAATTTCACAATCGGAAAATCTACAGTGTGTGCAGAAAGAAACCATGGGGTGCCAAAAGTAATCGCTCATTGAACTCAGGCAGGATAGTTGATGGGATAAGAAAATTTGTTTTTGCACCCTCATACTTTCCTTTTTCACTTCCATAAAAGTGAAGATCCACACTTTGGGAGCTTACATCTCCAAAGAGTCTTACTGCACCCCAAAAAATTTCAAATTTCCAATAGTACTCCTCTAAATTTTTTGACTATTCAGCGATAAAAGTTAAAAAAAAAATAAAAGATTTTCTCTGGCTCTGCTCTAAAGTTACGGGTTCTGTCATAAATCTCACACCCACTTTTAACCTCCCTCCTTCACTTTCTCTTTATTAAAAGAGATGTTTTCTGCTCAGAGTACCCCAATTTGAAATCTGAAATCTGCTACTACTAGGAGGCCTTTTGCATCCAAACCCACATCGGTTGTTGCACTGAAAAAATCTGCAAGAAAGGTTCTTTGTTTTTCTCAAGAGTGGTATGCATTATTCTTCTATTTATGGTTATTGTTTGAATGTACTTGGAAATGTGAATGAATTGGTTATTGTTTGAACATGGAAAAAATATATTATGTGTAGGATCGTTTCAGAGACTGTGTAGAAGTGAAAAACAAATTTGGATAGACCGTATTTCGAAACCCGTAAAATTTTTAACCAGCTTTCGATATTCGATGAACAAACAGATTTGTAATTGTGAACCGACATTTGAAATCCGGTTAAGTGATATAACGGAATTCAAAATCTATTTTCTTTGTATACCGACATTCGAAACCCGGTTGAATTGTCTACCAGCATTCGAAGCTCGCTTCCGAAATTCAAAATCAATTTTTTTTAACCGGCATTAGTAGTTTGGTTGATGATTTCAATTTTGTTATTTTTTTTATTTGATTTGTTTATAAGATTTAATTTCAATTATTTTATAATTTATGTATTAATTATTTAATTTTAGATTATTTCTATTTTATATAAGTACATTAAATAAAATTTTATTATTTTAAATTTTGTAGTTATTTTTACTTTGTTAATTTTTAATTAATAATGATAATTTTTTATTTCAAATATTTGTCTTTATAATATCTAGATTAATTAGATTTATTTATTTTCAAGTTATTTTTACTTATTTGTTATTTGTTAGTTTTTAACGTTTTTATTATTTATTTGATTTTATTTATAAGATTTAATTTCAATTTTTTTATATTTATATATTAATTATTTAATTTTAGATTTTACATTAAATAAAATTATATATCGGCAATGAAGTCCGGTTGGTAAATTATTTTTTTATTTAAAGTTGATATATGTATACCAACATTCCAATTCCATTTGTTTAGTTTTTTTATTTATTTTACATACAGAATTTAATTTCAATTTGATTATTATTATTAAGTTGTTGTTTAATTTTTTTTATAATATATTTTATTAATATTTATTATTTTTTTAATTCTGAACTTGAGTTTTTATATATTTATTTTTTGTTATTTTTGTTTTAATTTGTTATTTTTTTATTCATTTTATTACTTTATTTTTAATTTCATTTTTCATATATTTTTTAATTATATATTTTATAGTTATTTTTACTTTATTAATTTTTAATTAATAATGACAAATTTTTATTTAAAATATTTGCCTTTATAGTATCTAGATTAATTATATTCAATTATTTTCAAGTTATTTTTACTTATTTATTATTTGTTAGCTTTTAATGTTTTTATTTATTTATTTGATTTTATTTATCAGATTTAATTTCAACTTTTTTATATTTCTATATTAATTATTTAATTTTAGATTGTTTATATTATATATAACTATATTAAAAAATAATAATATTTTTAAATTTTTTAAAATTTGAAATATAAAAAATTACAATACATATAAATAATTATATGATACACAATAAAAATTTAAAATAATTATAAATGAATAATATTTTTAAATTTAAAAAAAAAATTGAAAAATAACATTACATATAAAAAATTATATGATACACAATAAAAAACTTTAAAAAATAAACAAAACATAAAAAAATATTATTAAAACAATAAACATTAAATAAAAAATTAAATAAAATAACAAATAAAAAAATATTAAAAAGCTATTGAACATTAAATTAAAAAGAAATTAAATTTTCAACCAATTAATAAAATTAAAAATATAAATATAAAACAAATACGTTAAATAAATAAAATATTATACCTAAAGCTAACTAACAGAATCAGCATAACTAACAAAATATTTGAAATAATTAGAAAACATTTCAAAATTCAAAAAAAGAAATTAAGAAAAATAAGCAAAATAAAAACCGGATTTCGATTTTTGGTTTGTGTAAAATGAAACTTGTGGTTATAAGCCGGTTTGTATTAAAAACAAATTCAAAATTAAGAATTAAAGATTTAACAAAATATTTAATTTTTATAAGTTTGAAAAAAAGGTATAAATTAAACAAATATATAATAAATCACAAAAAATATAAACAACTTAAAAATTTAATAATATAAAAGATTCGTAACCGGATGTCAAAATCCATTTACTTTGTGAAGTGGATTTCTAAATTTGTTTTTAGGCACAACCGAATGTCGAAAGTCGGTGTATGCTTTTTTAAATCCGTTTTCTGGAAAATCGAGTGTCGAAATTTGTTTAATTTTTGAAACAAATTTCTAAATCCATTTTTGGGCACAACTGGATGTCGAAAAGCCGGTGTATGCTTTCTGAGTTTTTTTTTCTCTTTTCCATGTCATTATCTATCAGCATCTTGAAACACAAATCACCCATTCATAACCATGCATTCAGTATATACAAAATGCATTTGGTATATACAAAGCTTAATGTATAAAATGCGTTGATATATGAAAGTTGAACTATAAGATGCATGCATCTGATAGTATTTTAGAATGATGGATGATAGACGTCAAACAATAACTTACGTATCTTAAGATGATAAAACATAAACAAGTGAAAAACGGAACAACATTTCGATAAACCTAATGCAACCAGCGAAAGTGTAAACATAATTGACAATTGAGAGTGAAAGCCGTAGAGGTTCTAAAAACAGCAATGAAAGTGACTTGTCGAGGGTGCAGCATAAGAACTAAATACAACTCTCAACTCTCAGTTCACCTAACGCTGTAATTATTTTAATTACTTTTACCTACTTAAGTCAGAGGTAAGTCAGAGGGGTAAAATGGACTGCACACTTAATTTTTGGGGGTGCATTAGAACTTTTTGGAGGTGTAGGGAGAAGCCCCCACACTTTGCCATATGGGTTTTAAAGTTTTTTCCAAAATTGCAATAAAAAAACTGGAGTCAAAATGTCTTCCAGATTACACAATTTTAGAAACCTTTTTACGTAGAATATGATTTTCATATTGTGTAATCTTGAAAATATTTCTAACTTTTGATTATACAATCCGAAAATCATTTGACATGAAAAAAAAGGCTTTTGAATTGTGTAGTCTCATATTTTAAAAAAAAATCATTTCATCTGAAAGTAATTTTTTTATATAAAAAAAAAAACTTCTGGTCAGATGGTACAATTTAAAAGTTATTATTGAAGTTGGAATGACTTCATCTAAATGCATTAAACCTCTTTTAAGTAGAAAAAACGTGAGATATAAGTCGATTTAAATGCATCTAAATGCATTAACCTCTTCCATCTAAGTTGATTTAAATGTAAATTGTGGATATATTTCTTTATTTAATCCGACAAGACAAGAAAACAAATATTTAAAACCAGAAGAGCAATAGAGTTTTTAGGCGAGGATTGTTCGTTTGGGCGAAAACAACAGAACTCTTTCCTACTCACGCATGTAAACCAGAAAAGCAATACCAAACAACATTTCAACCATTTCCAGGCAACCACAACAGCGAGCAAACATCATAAACATGATTTAAAACCAGAAAACATGCAATAAGCATAAAAAACTTTAACCCTAACTTCCCTTACCTCGAAACTGAGAAATAACTCAAGAAACCCTTAAGAGAGAAGCATTGGGACATGAAGCAGATTTAAAAAGTTGTAAAACAAACCACGGGAGACAAGAATGGGACCACAAATGAGACTCACGTACAACTAGAGCTACCAAACAAAGAAGAACGAATGGATAGAGTTTTAAAGCTCAACTTATGTGGTGAAAGATAGTTTTCGCTAACTGGAAGGGGGATTTTGCAGCTGCCCTAACACAACTCCTACTTCAACATTAAAAGGAAGAGTGGGAACTGTTTTTGGTGAATGAGACAGAATGGAAAGCATGTGGACAGTTAAGGGGATCCTAAAAAACAAGATGGGTTATCCTTGGACCTTTTTATCAATGCTGATGCAACACTTTAACACAAAAAATGGGGTCTTACAATGACAATCTAACTTAACCACCGAACTCAGATATAAATTCAACAATATTTTACAATTATAAATTTTTAACAATAAAAATAATTTCTATAAATTATATTAATCAGACCCATGATACACGAACATTTTTCAACCACAATTTAATAAGAATAATGATGTTTTTAAGAGACCATATAAGAAATGAAAAGAAAATTGAGAATATAAAAAAATATTATAATTTAATTTTCTTACTCACTTTTAATCTATTATTTCGATTACTTTTAAATTATTTATTTTAATTTTGTTTAATAATATAATGTAATGATTTAAAACTAATTAAAATGATAGATTAAAATTTAAATAAAAAATATTCAAAATATCAATTATCCTAAAAAGAAGGATGTTGGCCCACAAAGCCTATGAATGGAGACAACACAACACAATTATCTCATATCTCTACAACCTCCACACTCTTTTTTCGTTGTGCCGTCCCTCACATCATTTTCAACTTCTACAACTTTTCTTTTTTTAATTTTAATTAATAAATCAAATAAACTGAAAAAGAAAGCAAAAAATCTGAAAACGGAAATGCTTCTTGTCAGCTTAATGCCACAACTTTGGAAAACATTTATTTTAATATTTTCATAAATATATATTTCCATCATCAAGATATTTAAGAAAATCATGCTTTATTGTATGTTATCAAAATTATATAAAATATTATTTTCAATACATACCAAGAATAATTTTTGTCTGACGAAATATATTATAAATTTTACTTACCGTTTATTAGAAAAGAATATTTTACGTTTTTTTTCATAAAATAAAAAGATCAAATATATAATTTAATTTAAAAATAAAACACATTTTTAAAAATAATTCCCAGAAAATAACGTAGTTAATATACTTTTTTATTTATTTGTTTCGTTAAATTTAATTAGCTAATTTACTGTAACTAAAAAATTAAATGATATACGTATTATATATCACCTGAGTTGTTTAATGTAAGGTCCAGTTTTCCGCCTTAATGTTTTAAGGGCTGCCCTTAGTCTAATGGGTCTAAGAGCTGGCCCAAGGAGTAAAAACAGATCCCATCTACCCTAACGTTTCCACTTCCCTCACTTTCAGAAACAGTGCCTCCTTGCCTCCTTGAACAGCTGCGACGCTCTGCTAGGATTTTGCCGCCAACATTCTTCGATCTAGCTCAAGCCAAATTCCACCCACCTCTTTGGTCACCTTAGGACAGTTGTGCTCGCTGTGTGCGTATTGGGGGTTTTCCGCTTAGCTCTTCCAGGTAAGGGAAGCTAGGGTTTACGATTCACTTAGGTTCTTCGCATGTTTTCTGAGTTTAAGTTATATTTTTTAGGTGCGCTCATGATTTGGCTGTTTGATATTGGTAAGAATGTGGTTTCGATGTGTTTTCTGTGTTTTGCGCGAGAGAATAGTGGCGAACATTGGTTTTCTTGCCCAAGCGAGCTTGCCTCGCCTAGGCAAGATTAACAGAGGCTCGCCCAGGACCGTTACTCGATCTGTCGCTTAGACGAGGAGTTTTATTTTTTAGCGCGAAGTGGTCTCGCCTAGGCGAGAATGGACTCGCCTGAGCGAGACCTCGCAGAGTCCGCTACTCCCCTGCTCGAGTTCTCGCCTAGGCGAGAAGGGGCTTGCCTGAGCGAGAGGACTTCCCTCGCCTGAGCATGTATAAAGTGTGGGTAGGGCATAATTCCATGACTCTTGTAGTGAGAGATCTTGGTGGCGCTTCATCTGTTGGACGTAATTCCATAGACCTTCTTAAGGGGAGTTCCTGGTGGTGCCTTGACAAAAGGACGTAATTCCACGGGAGGTCGTGGTGGTGCCTCAGGGCCAGGGCGTAATTCCACGGAGGCCACGTGGTGGTGCCTCCTGTAAGGGTATAATTCCACGAAGGCCTCGCGGTGACGCCTCATTGCTAGGACATAATTCCACTGCCACGTGGTGGTGCCTCATTATGCGTATCCGGATAGTCAAGTCTTGGGGTCTCATATGTTTTGATAGCTCTGGTGTGATGCTTGTTATTTATGATTGGCTTTGAGATTACATGTGGACTGTTATAATATGAAATTCCTTTACACTAGCTTACCCTTTTGCTTGCTTGTATGTTGTGTGTGGTCTCCTCTATTGCAATGATCATCAATTTTATTGATGTGAGCAGATGTGAGGACCCCTGGCAGTGATATGGATAATAGGGATGCGACAGCTTGATGGATGGGATGAGTATTGGGCCCACTATGGGGCACATCACTGAAGGATTTTATTTAATTATGTTTCTTTTGTCCGCACAAGACTTAGTATAGTTATTTGCTTTTTCAGTGTACTTTGTTTAGACCGTGTGGAGCCTCTTTTATGTAATCTGGGGAAATGCCTGGCGTATTGTATGCCTGCATACTCCAAACTTCGTACTCTCTGATTATTTATGTATGTGACATTTTATCAATTTGAGGTTATCCAGTTTTTGGGACGTTACATTTAAACTTATATATATATATATATATATATATATATATATATATATATATATATATATATTTAAAATTATTTATAATGTTAACGAGATATATTTTTATTTGTAATTCTTTTTAATTGTGATTCTGTAAATTAATTTATCATACTATATTTACCGTTTTAATTTTTATTTGATATAAATAGAAAAGATATACTGTTTGCTTAGTAAAAAAAATAAAAGAATATATTAATATTTTAGTAATTGATGTTTGGATTGAGTAAAATATAATTTGAGTTCTAGTCGTATACATCTGGAATAAAATAAAGTTGTTAACAAATTAATTGAAGTTTGTTTGGTTAACAAATAGTATATGCAAGTTAATGAATAACAAACAATAATTTGATAACCAATAAATAATATAATTATAATAAAATTGGAGAATTATCCTATTTTATCTTATTATTTTTTATGTTTCTTTTCAATCATCTACTATTTCAAATATCATGTCTTCTATTGTTGTATGTTCTAACTTTTCTTCAATTTTTTATAACTAATGTTTTTCGATGAAATTTTCATGAAGTTATCGAAAGACGATTTAGGTCGATTTAGGTCGATTTAGGTTGACTTAACCTAGTTATATTGTTTGTTCACTCTCTATGCAGCAATGCTTTAAAGAAGTGACCATTATTTGATAGCCTTAATGACACTTATTACTCAACGATAATACTATTCGCTCAACGAATGCATTTTGTTTCCTCTTAAAATAATTTATGAGTCCTTTTACTCAATTGGTAATGACTCTCTAATGAGTATCTTGTCTAATCCTTTCATAACAACTTGACTAGGACGTCAATTTAGAATTATTTAGAAATATTGGCAGCTACTTAGTTTTTCCCTTTTAAATCTTTTTAAAAGTATCATCTAATATTAAAACATAAAATAATTTTTCTTTAAGCCAAATAATCTCAAACTCACATCTCCTTTTGTCAAAACCAATAATCTAACGCTTTCTTTGCACAATTGTAGTTAACTCATAAATTGTATCAACTGACCCATTTAGTTTGTTTAAGTATTTCAATTTAGTTTTCAAACATAAAAGATTTTCGTAAAGTTTTCAAAACGAAGTTTCACTTGCAAAACAACCATTTGACACGGTTGATATTGTAACATCTCGACCGGATATTACGGATTTAAATAATAAAATAAGAAATTAACACATCAGCTTCATTTAATAGAAAACTCATTTCCCAAAAACATGGGGAAATTAAAACTTCATTAAATCTATGAATCGTCCAAAATTCATAATTTATAAAACTCAAAATAATATAAAACGTCCATAGTGTTTACAACTTATTTCAAATCGTAAAATACAAAATTCCCAAGCTTTCCCCGCTCCGTGGCTAAGCTTACTAGAACCACCTGCAACAACATCATCTACTCACGTGTACCGCGTACACGATCATCGCCAAATACAAGCAGATATGGTGAGCATAACATAATAAACATTTAAATATTTATACATATATAAAACACACTTATTTTCATATATATCATACAATCACCCCCAAAGGAATCCCCTCATTTGATTCTATATCACATGGCCATAACCATGTTATTTGTGTTCTACATCTTCTACGTGCGAGAAACCAATGCTACGGAGCATACACCGTAACGCCAGGTGGAGTTCACAAATGCGAACATAGTTTGCAACGTCCCAAGACTACCAAACTCGTCAGCTAACTACTGAGGAGGACAATCTATCTGGACCCATCTGTACTGGCCACAACCAGCACACTCATATCGGCAACCCTCGCCAACCCGAGCTCAACTCAAGGGTTCCTCGTGTTCATCCGCCATCCCAAGCTCAACTCGAGGGATGTCATTCCGAGCTCAACTCGAGGAATGCCACGTGCTTAACCCTTATCCCGAGCTCAACTCAAGGGATACATTCCGAGCTCAACTCAAGGAACACCAGCAAGCCAACCTTTAAAGCATCCTAAAAGCCTTGTAGATCACGCATGCAGAACCAGCAACCAAAGGCTGCTGCAACAAAATCGCCTGGCGGGGAACACATACCACCAGGCACTGCCGCTTCCAGACCGCCTGGCGGGGGACACGTACCGCCAGACACGTAGCGCCTCAGAACCACTAATAATTGAAGACACCGCCTGGCAGGACAACCCACATCGCCATGCGCACGCGCTCCAAAAACCCATTGATTCTCTCGCAACTGTAAGACCCACTAAATTTAAATAATTAAATAATTAATTATTTAATTAATGCGAGTGAGAGAAACCTTTATGACATTAACTGCTAACCTTCATAATGTGGAAAAGTACTAGTTTAAGTGGTTGAGAGTACTTTGATTGTGTGAGAGGACTTGGGTTCGAGTCTTATGTATGCCAATTGTGTGTTATTTAAATTCTTAGTAATTTTTTTAGAGATGCTTGGGTGTGATAGGTAAGGATATAATATTTGACATATGAATATTATCATGTAATATGACTTGGTTGAATTAGTTGTACATTTGAAGTGGAATTGTGTGGTGTTGGGTTCAAACCTTGGTTTGAACAAAGTATTTTCTTTTTGCTAAAATTTACTCTAGCATGCACATGAAGAGGCACGTAAACCCTAGGGTGTATGGCAGCAAGAGTGGTTGGGAAAACAGAAGGTAATAGGCCATTAAAGGAGATTAATGATAGATTAATTGCAAAATTCGTTTTAAGGCAATTTAACCATTTTAAGAACTCAATAGAAAGCTAATTAGGAGAAGTAGAAAGGGTTTGGTGAGGTTATCAGTGTGGGTACAGTACAGAGCACGAATTGGTGGGTTTTGGGTGAGTTTTGAGTGAAGCTTGAGGGCTGTCTTGAGAGAAAGGAGAAGGAAGACATTGGTGGTCAAGGGAAAGCTTGCGAGAGTCAAGGCGAAGCTAAGGAAAATCCAGGTTAGGGGAGTTCTGCTTGTATTATTTATTGTTATTTCGTATGATGATGAATTTTGGATCATGTTTGAATTGTGAACAATTGAATTTTTTGTGTTATTCGCGTTTCTGGAATTTTTCCAGAAACCGCCTGGCGGCGCGTGAACTGCCGCCAAGCGGCACATGTGGTTACACTCATTTTTCTAGGTTTGAGGATGATCCGCCTGGCGATTGGGAGTGAACCGCCAGGCGCTGTACTGCTGTTACTGTTTTTCTCCGTTTTGATTGGTTGATCAGTGATGTTGTGGTGATTGGATTGAATTCTTATTGCACATATATCAATTGCATGATGAATTATTGTTCGCAGTAACTAACTCGATGGAAATTGCATGAACTCGTGAATGGAATTGGGTGTTAGGGTTTATGCGGGAATTGGGGATAATAAGCATGAAATGTTTCAATCATTAGTGTGTTGATTATCCTGAATTGACTATAGTATGAATGTTGTACCAACCATATATGGTATGTACAAATAGAAACTCATTGGAGTGAAAGTGGGTATTGTAATTGGAAAAATCGGGGTGCAGCTCAGTGCTGGAAAATCTGGGCAAAACCCAGATATGTATGCACCGCCTGGCGGCGCATGAATTGCCGTCAGGCGGCCTGTCAGTGCAGTAAATTTTCAGACAGTCGTGTGTATGTTCGTGTCCTTGGGTATTTGATTGGCAAACTATATTTGTATGATATGGAAATTTAACATGTAGGAAGAATTTGACTTAAATGAGACTAGGGGGATTAAGATAATGAGAATGTGAAGTATGATATAGACAGTGGAGTTCTTGGAACATCAGGGTGCCTATAGCAAGTTAAAAATTTAGAATGTATGTTAATTGGGTAAGAATGAGATAGTTATGTGTGATATGGTATGGTTTTGTGCTTGTGAAATTGTATTGAGGTGCATATGCAATATTGATCAAAGTGTGGTGTCATGATTCATATAAGTTCCAGAATGTAAGATTATATGATTGGTTGTACGTGAATTGTATGAGGCATGTTTAAAAGAGGTAATCGAAGGTGAGCATGGAGGCATGATAATACTTGATTGTTGGCATGTCTAAATATGTGTGATGTAATTTGGCATTGGTATATGACTGGAAAATCATAATGGTACTATACTTGGGTGCTTGGTATGTTTTGGAGATCCTTTGGGATCTGTTTAAGTGCACAAAAACCAGTAGCATTGTGCTACTGGTATAGCGCTTGGCGGCGTGAGCGAGTCGCCAGGCGGACGGGAAATAAACCAGTGACAGTGGTCACAGCGGGAGCAGAGCGCCTGGCGGTGGGCAATGGATGCGCCAGGTGATGACGACGAGACAAGGTGCCTGGCGGTATGGTGATGCCCGCCAGGCGGTGGCGGTACTGAGAGGGTACTGCAGGCGCGTGGCGCCTGGCAGTGTGTGATGCCCGCCAGGCGGTCTGGAGCTAAGTTTCGCCTAGCGGCGTGTGATGTGCGCTAGGCGGTTTTGGTTCAGTGATAGTGCGCGAGGAAAGGTTCTACACAGCTTTAGGTGTGGTACATGATGCGAGGCTTTGGTTGGGGGTCCAGTTACGAGTGTAACCCGTATTGGAATAATATGTGACCACTGTAGGTTGTAACCTGGTGGTTTAGGAAGTCTAGTGCAGCGTGCGAGCTGTGGCTCGTACGACGAGGTTCAGGTGATTGCCCTCTTCAGAGTATTCTGATAGAGTTTTGGTAGTCTGGAACAGCTACAAGCTATATGTTTGTTTCAAGGAGCTGCACTTGGTGTCACGGTGAGATGTTGTGGCAAGATTATTCCCACGTGTGGACTATCAGGTGGTGGCCTATAGTCGGAGGGGCGAGTAGACACTCGTGCAGCGAAGATCGATCATGGTTCTCACCTAAAGGGTATAGAAATGATAAACGTCTAAAGGCAAGTGTTGGAAGTGAAGTAGTAAAAAAAAATGGGAAAGTGTACTAACCCGGGTTTACATTTGTTAATATGGTATTTAATATTATATTGTTGATTTTATTTAAATGAGCTCACCCTATTTGTGTGTGTGTGGCGATGATCATGTAACTTGTTACATGGGAGCAGATGTTGATGCAGGTGAGCAAGCATATGCTTAGAGATGGAGTGGGGATATCTCAGGGATTTTATTACTGGTTACTATGCTGCACTATGGATTTAATTGTAATAATTTTTAGACACTTTTGTTGGTAATATGAACGATGCGACTCATTTTTTTTTTATTTGTAATGGCGCGTTGGATTTCTAAATTTAAATTTTTCCGCGTTTTGGGAATTGATGATAAATAAATGAGGTTGTTATTTTATTTATATTCTTATTTATTTTAATAAGTAATTTCCGGCTAGGACGTTACAACAACCGCCTGGCTAAACCATCTTCACCGCTAGGCGGGACTCACACCAAACCCCCCTGTTTTGTGGCCATCGCCTGGCGGTCCAGACTCTACCGCCAGGCGCCACACCAGTAACCTCACTCTTTCTGGTTTTGTATACTTTTTACCAAGTTTCACCATTTTAGTCTTGGGCTATCATGCTTCCAGATTCCTGAGTCCTCTTGAACATATATGTACCCCTTTTTTTTTACATTAGTCACCATCTTTTACAACTCATAAAATAGGACACTCTTCAATTCCCTTTTTGGATCACCAAACTAGTTTATCAATATAGGATTGCTTAGGTTCAACTTTTCTAAGACTCAACACGTCACTGTATTATTCTACTCTTTATGCTCAGTTATTTACCAATCAGTAACTCAGTTTCCATCAATTTGCATATGAATTAACAATTGTGCCTAAACATATTTACACCATTCTTCCAAATTGGCAATTCCAATTAATCTCATAGTCTCAACTTAACTTTAGCAACCCTTAATATAATTAATACCTCAGAGGGTTAGGCCACAAAATCACTAATCACTCTGCGAATTTTACCCCACTATAATGACATTCCTTTTCCCTCTAAATAATAGAATTCACCACTAATTTCTACATATCATCATCCACTCTTCCATCGATTTCAAATTCCACTCCACCAGTCACACGAACCTGTTTCCCCACAGTCCAGTACCATTAGTAACGCTCGCAACCACACAAAAATCCAACTCTCTGTGATGGCGCCTGGCGGCCAGCCCCGTGCCGCCAGGCAATGCATACAGTTTTGGCAATTTACCAGAATTTTCCGCACCTGCACTATGCTTCTCCATTTCCTTGATACGTTCCTTTGCCTACATTCATTGTTTCGAACATCAGCTTACTCACCGCGACATAGTTGTCTAAACCCAGCAATATCTAACATCGTTCCATGGTCAATTCACAACAATCATACTAAAATTATCAAAAAACCCCAAATTTCAACCCTACAGGGTGTTCATAACCATTTTATTAAATTGAACTCCCAACCATGTGTAATTCGATAATGTAATCCAACACATCATTAATAATTAAGTAAGACTTCCTTTTTCCCCGATCAAAATTACCCCAGAATGCACAGAATTATCAAAACTCGAACCACAGGTTCGCGTCGTCTGGCGGTTCAACCAATACCGCTACGCCCTTCTTCTAGAAAACCCATAACTGGGTACAAAGCCATGCGTCGCCTGGCGGCCAAGGACGTGCCGCCAGGCAGTTTCTGGGAATTTTCCAGAAACCCAAAAATTCAACATTCAAAGGGGACGTTCATGCAGTTCATACTATAATTCATGTGATTCATGCTTAAACATAAAATTAATCGTGTAAAACTCCCCTAACCTGGTTTCCTTAGCTTAGCTTTGACTCTTGAAAGTTCTCCCTTGATCACCAATGGCCTCCTTTGTCTTCCTCTCTCCACTCACTCTTTGCTTCACTCAATTCTCACAATACACACTCAATTTCGTTCTCTGTGCTCTAACCACAGTGGCAGCCTTGCAAAACCTTTCTTTTAACCTAAATTTTGCCTTTTAAGGGTGCCTTAATGCTAGGTTAATTACCCAAAACGAAAATGAGACTTAATGGAATGTTAATGACCATTCATTATCTGTCTCATTATGGGTTGTTTTACAACCACTCTTTGCTGCTCCTTAGCCGTCTAGGTTTTCCATGCCCCTTCACCTTCATGCCAAAGGAAATTTTGGCAAAAAGAAAGTTTCATTTGGGTTTACCAAGGTTTGAACCCATAACCATGCCAATGTCAAATCATTTGCACAACCATTCAACCAATTCATGTTTCATGATGATTAATCTAATTCTATAATTATATCCTCACTCAACATGCTCAATTATATTATTAAAAACAATAATAATTAAATAACACGCAAATGGCATACATAGGACTCCAACCCAAATCCTCTCACATAATCAAAGTACTTTCAACCATCTGAGCTAGTACTTTTTCACATCATATCAATTAATATTTAATGCCATAAAGGCTCTCACTACCTGCCTTTATTAATTAATTATTTATTTAGTTAATTAATTTTCACGGGTCTTATGGATATCTTGAAGAATCTAACTTCATTTTTTCCTCTCAAAACTCCCCCATCAATAATAGGTTTTTTGCAGGAACCACCCAATCTTAAGTTCCATCACACCTTATCAGCCCCCAAACATCATCATTTAAAATAAACCAACAACACAACCAATACACTGTTGTAGTAATTGACAAAATCACAAACCAAAAACTTCCCGAGGCGTATAGATTCATTACCCTTAAGGACTTATCTGCGGTGTATTGCGCAAGCCCCCAGGACACAACATGAACTTCTTGGAATTTTTGAGGATCTCAGAAACTAGCAAGATAATTCTTAAATGGAGTATGTATAACCAGGATATAAGAGAAAGGAGAAAAGAAAAAAGATAAGGAAAAGAGAGATAAGAAAAGTTGTGTTTTGGAAGAGGATTTAAGCACCTATTTATAGGTGATGAATGGGTTTAAAAAATCCCATGCTTTATAGTTGAAGCCTGGTGACAAAAGCAAATATCCCATGATTTGCGGAAGTGGGATCAACTTGTGGAGGAAAGTTCGCTGCAACAACATGCATTAGACTGAAAAAGGAGGAAAGCTTGCGAACGTTGCAACAACTACAACATTAATTTTATTTTTTGTAATACAGTTATAAATATATATTTATAACAATCCCCCACATATTGCAAAAGATAAGAGACAAAAAGAAAGAACGAAAATTCTGGGTCTCAAATAAGATGTAATGCATCAAAGCTAGTATACCACGCTATATGAACCAGTCCTACATTGAGAAACTTAACACACAGTGTAGTTGGTATAGCAAGCTATATGAACCAAGGACACTTGATGTATGTTAGTGGTTTATCAATCACAATATACCCTCACACTTGTTGTTATCGTTGTGTTGCGCTTACTAGGCCATGCGCGTGCCGAGTATTCATGAGTGCTCTAGAGATCATGCCAAGATCTCATACAAGCGGCCCCACTTGACACTCATATAGGTGATTTCATCAAGTGTATGCTACATATCACACACCACCCATAAGGGATATGAAAATCATTAAAACTTTGTTTAAACTAAAATTCTTACACCATAGAGAATTTTAATCACAAAGTTTAACCTCTAAAAAATGCAGTCTCTGGCACTTTCACGCACACCATAAGAATGGACATAATTGATTAAAATCAATTTAATGCTATCAGAACTAACAATTGACTTGTTTTTACCCATATGAACCTTATTCATGGGGTCTCTAATAAAAAAGGTTGGGTTGTTATCACTTGTTTGTTTGCAAGTGGCTTAAGTCTCATTCCCCTCGATGTTTCTAATATCATGTTTCTTCCCAAGGGTCAGAGGATCTACTAGATTTTGTTCTGACCTC
>Ga0209589_1003663_pt1 | contig 26817 bp, 16 predicted proteins | sample CowpeawhiteBW_FD_187525 | JGI IMG/M metagenome (GOLD analysis project Ga0209589, IMG submission 187525) | Root nodule microbial communities of legume samples collected from California USA - Cow pea white BW (SPAdes) (version 2) | ecosystem: Host-associated > Plants > Roots > Nodule | place: USA...
GATTGTCATTTCATTCGTTCAAAAATCACTGATGGCCTTATAATCCTTTCCCACATTCCTTCCAGACATCAGCTAGCAGATGCCTTCACTAAATCCCTCTATCCAACACCTTTTAATGAGAACATTTCCAAGTTGGGCTTACTCAACATATATCACCCAACTTGAGGGGGGTATTACAGTTACATTTACTGTTTTCTGTTATACTCGTTTGTTATTTTGTTAAGCATACTTTTTTTGTCTTATAAAAGACTCTTCTCTATACTTTCACGTTGAGTTGATCAATAATATCAGAGTTATACAAACTTGTCTTAGTCAATACCATAAACACTAATAGTAAACGTCACCAACTCTCCGCCTAGTGTGCATTGTATCATATTGTTTAATGCTAAAGTATGTCAAATATCAAACAAAAAAGTGAGCATGTATAATTTGATCACAGATTCATTTTAAGAAGATAATTTTTATTTATTATAATTAATTATTATGCTATCAATAGCAAAGAAAATCCTAAAATTAGATCTTTAATCTGTACAAGGGTGGCAGCCAAAGCAAAATACAGGGTGACATGACATTTAACTTCAAATTTATTAATTTAAATAAAAGTTTATATAAATGAGTGAACCATATATTTAATTACGATTACCAAGAAAAGAATGGTGCTTCTACATATAATTTTATCCCCTTTTTATTATCTTTTGATGAACTTTTGCAGTTATATAGCCAACATAATGTGGCACGATAATTTATATATAATTAGTGAAGTTGTGTTTATAATTACAACATTAATGGTGCTTCCCAGCTGAACCTGCCCTAGGTTTGCACCCTCTTAGATCTCGTGCGTGGGAACGTAGTGGTTTTTCGTGCACCAAAAGGTTGGGTCAATGCATGCTACCATGAACTTGCGTGAGCGGTGGAACCGAAGCTGACGTGCGACACAGCCACGGGTTCAACGGTCATGGTGGTGGTGGTGATGGGTTTATATTTTTCATATGATTATGAAATATTGCATTCTATATATATATAACATTAGTTTAACGTACAAAAGGTATTTGACATTATTCTTAACTTAAAATTTTAAGATTATAAATTTATGGGTCTTTTATCTTATATATAATTTTATTTTATTTTTTATATCTAAGATTTTGACTCAGATTTGAATTATTTCTAACAATCTTTTCTTAAGGTTGAGTTCTTTTTTTTTGTTCATATGATATATTTCTCATCAAGTATATAGTGACATTTTCTTTGCTGTGGTTATGGTATTAGTCACCTCGAACCATCTACTTATATGAGAAAACTTGTTGTTGTATTTTATTGATATATAAAGTAAAATATAACAAAATATCAAATGTAAAATATTTACAATATCTCAATCTTATTTTAAAATAATAACTAATTTTTAAAATTGAAATATATTTCTAAAACCGAAATATTTTGTAAAAACTAATTTAAATAAAAAAGATATTAAAGTAATATTGTCAACATTTCTTCTTGCTTAATATCTTTTTTTTTTGAATGTATCTTCAAAATTGATTCTCCATCTTTTGGTGCTTAGTGCTTGATTTTCTCCTCATATTATGTTTGTAATTTTTGTTTTTCTCTTTCTTCCATGAGATCATATATTTCAATTTGATATTTCTTTTTGTATTTCTTCTATCAATTTGTATTTCTTTTGTCAATTATGAATTTCATGGTAGTAATATTGAATCTTTAATGAATGTTAGAATGAGAACCTTTGATGAATGTTTAACCATGTTTGATATATAGTATACTTTTTTTAGTGGTGTTTTTAGATACTATTTATCCATTTACATAATTTTTTAAAGAATTATTCATATTCATAAATTTGAAGGTTAAAGGGTACTATTTTGTGTTGCACATAAAGGGTAGGAGGTTTATATTTGAGACATGCTCACAATAATTCTATTACTTAATTACTGTGGTATAAGTTTATTCATGGTACTTTCACATGTTTAAGAAGAAAGGGTAACATTTTGTTAGGGTGAAAGTATCTACTGAATTCTTGTAACCATACAAATAATGAATTTATTAAGATTTGAAACATATGGTAGGGTGTTTAAAATGAAACTAAGTTGAAAATTAATTAAAAAAAACTGGTAAAACAATTTAAAACCAATGAAAATCAAATTTTATAGAAAGATTTCTAATATGCTGTTTTTAAAACCAAATAGCTTAACTCAAAATTAAACCATAGTTCTTTATTTAAGTACAATATTATGTATTTAGAATTAATCAACAATTAACCAACATTTGCATATATATGTAGCATGTTGGTTGTGTTATGAGTGTATTTTAAATGATAGAAGAATTCCTCAACCTTTAATCCACACAACTTTGCCCTTTAGATTTTTTTTAGGGTAGTAAAATGGGTTAATTTATCTTGTTTTGTTGTGTTGCTTATCAAAGATAGAATAGAATGGGTTAATTTTTCGTTTTGAATCGAGAATATTCCAATCAAAGTTTAGACTAACAAACTGGTGTATCACTCGCTTAATTTTTTAAAGTTTTTATTTATTTATATATATTTTTTAAATATATTTAATAATTTTATTATGATCTTAATATTTTGAATTAAAATAATTATCACTCTTATATATTTTATATAATTTTAAGATAATTAATAATTATAATTTAATTGGTAAATCTTAATAATTTAAATTATAATACTATTATTTTTAAATAATAATAAAAAGATTAAAATTTTAAAATAATTTTTATTTAAGTTTTAATTTAAATAATTTTTTTTGAAAAAGTTAGAATAACTTTTTATCTTTTTATAAAAATTAAAAAAGTAAAATAATAAAATTTTAGAATTTTTTTACTAAAACTTTTTTTTTTTTTGTCAAAGTTTTCTAATTATCGTTTCCCTAATTTAAATAAGCGAGTTGACAGCTGAACTGAACCTGCTCTCCCGCGTCCTTGACATCTAACATTCCTCGTCCCTCCCTCGTGGTCCCTTCATATTGTTTCCATTTCAAACACGAGGTAAGAATAATATATAAGAACCACAATTTGAATTCCGCGCAGTGGAAAAGGACGTAGTGGTAGGTCATGAAATGGCGTGAGGCGTGGAACCCAAGCTAAGGTGCAACCACAACGATGGAGTCAACAGTCATCGTCGTTTTCTGTTTGATTTTTGTTTGCCAATTTCGAAATGTTTCTGACCTAGTCACTCCATAATATTCAACCTCTGCTTCTTTGTATAAGGGACAGACTGTAACACTATAAATATATAGCTTTGATGGATGGTAAGGTGACTGTAGTACCTTGGAAATCATATCACTGCACTGCGTAGCAGGTATCATATTTACTTATTCTATCTTCCTTCTATTTATAACTTATCACTACAACAATCGATTTTAGTCGCAAAAACTTGTTATTTATATTAATTTACAAAATTAAAAAATTATTATTTATTAAAATGATTATCATTATAAATAAAAAATTAAAATTAATAATTAAATTAGTCACCAATTAAGTGAAAAATAATTTAAAAACAAATTTTTCTAATAATCAAATTTTAAAAATTAATTTAAAAACTAATTATAATTTTTTATTCATAATAATATTTATTTTAATAATTAATAATTTTTTATTTTATAAATTGTTACCTAAATTTATTATTATAGTAGCTATCATGCATTAGTTATTATTAAATTTGATTATTAATATATTTTCTTACGGTGTATACGTGCAGATTTGTTGGTCATTTGTTGGTCAAATCTTTATCTCTACATATTTTTTTTCATGCTCTAATCATTGTCCTCGCTCTTTAACTGCAAAAGAAAAACATATAAAGCTTTAATAGTTCTATACCACTCACATATTTTCTCAAACACTTTTTTGGATACGGGTGATTTAATATTTAAGATACTTCATCTACGATTATTTATGATGATTATGTATATTTGATTTAGATGATATGAGATTATTTGCGAAGAAAGTTTGAAAAGAAAAAAAAAATTTGAGTGTGAAGAAAGTAGATTCTTGAGAATGTGTTACATATCTACTCTCATTAATACATAATAAAAATAACTCTAATTAATACATAATAAAAATAACATTCTAAAATTAAATCACAAAACAAAAATATTGCGTTGTGATTTCCTTACATTAATTGTTTACAAAAAAATTATTTGGTGTGACCTCGTTTTCAGGATTGTCAACATGAAGTATAGAGGGGAACCTATATCCTAATTCTTTTCCTATATAAAAAAGTCAACAGAAAATTTCGCACACGTTAACATAATCATTTAATGAGAAATATAGTATATATTAAATATAGTTTCCATTAAAAAGTCATCAGAAAATTTCGCACACATTAGCATAATTATTTAAGCAGAAAAAAGTCAAAGTGTTCATTATTTGTATCTGTTGTATATATTCCTTGAAGTGATTCGGAATGGAACTTGATTCTGTTGATGCTGCAATTCTTGGTCTGCAGATATAGGAGACTATGTATGTTCAATCATTGCACTTTTTGTGCTAACCTTACGCTGTTTTTTTTTTTTTTTAAATAAATTACAGTGGTACTATTTTTATGATGCAGATTGCAGATTTAAACACGGAATAAGAGAAATTAAAGCTAAATAGTGTTTGAAATTTCCTCCACGTTGACTAGGTCGTCTAAGTCAACATATACAATGTGGACGAGATTCTCCGTTGCAGTTTTAGTAGCTGTTCTACTTATTCAAGCTCATGCTCAACCAGGTTCATTAAAGAAAGTCATTTGTTTCGTCGAACAACTTCATCATAACATTATTTACTTCAAATTTAACTGAAGTATTATTCTGTACTAAAATAATAGAAAAGCAGAGATATAAAAGAGGAATACAATAAAAGTTTTTTAATTAAAAAGAAATAAAAAATGTGAAGTATTATTCTTTAATAATATTTATTTTTCTAGAAATGTGTAGCAACTTTAACAGTAATATATTCAATTTGATGTTTTAGGATTCATCAGCATAGATTGCGGAGCTGAAGCAGGTGTGAACTATAATGATTCAATATTTGGCATAAATTACGTTTCGGATGCAGAGTTCATAAATACGGGTGTGAGTGGGACAATAGCATCCGAAGAGATCAACAGATTCAATCAAAAACAACTGCAGAAGCTTAGAAGTTTCCCGGAAGGAAAAAGGAACTGCTACAAAATAAGCGTCACAGGAGGCTCTAAGTACCTCATACGCACGGTTTTTGTGTACGGAAATTATGATGGCCGAAATATGCCACCACAGTTTGATCTTCTGCTCGGACCTAGCCACTGGGATACAGTGACTATAAGCAACGCATCTATTAGCCAATTCAATGAAATCATACATGTACCTTCACTGGATTATGTGCAAATCTGTCTGATTAACACAGGCCATGGTACACCATTTATAACAAACATAGAATTCAGGACTTTGAAAAATGATACATACGTCACTCAATTCGGATCATTGGAACTTTACAATTACTTGCGCTGCGATTTGGGTTCAAACACATCGTACAGGTGAAATTATAGTTTAGGATTAAATCTCTTGCCTTGATTCATCATTGCATTTATTCTGATTTTCTCACAGGTACCCGGTTGATGTTTATGATCGTATCTGGAATGATCGTTCCTGGTATGCCTGTAACTTCGGCCAAAATTGGAAACCACTAAATGCCTCCATTCCTGATGATTCTTTAAATCAGACGGATTACAAGCCGGGAGCTACTATCATGAGCACCGCAGTTGAACCAGAAAATGATAGTGCTCCGTTGGTAATAAGCTGGCAGCCACAATCTGAAAGCGACCAATTCTATGTCTACATGCACTTCACGGAAACTCAAGTGTTAAACACGAATCAGACAAGACAATTCAACGTCATCAGCAACGGTGAATTAAGTATTCCAAATTTTTCTCCGCAGTACCATAATGTCAGTACCATTACCATATTTTCGACGTCAGCCATCAGCGGGAATGTAATTAATTTTTCACTGGAGAGGACAAAAAATTCTACCCTGCCTCCCATCATCAGTGCCATTGAAATTTACAGAGTAATAGACTTACAGGAACCAGAGACATTCCAAGGAGATGGTATTTTTCATATTATAAATCCATTTCTTTTGTATACGTTGTTGTAAATTATCTTAACCACCTTTTACAATTTTTTTGTTATCATTTCAAACGTAGTTGATGCGATTACAAGTATTAAGTCATTTTATGGAGTGAAAAGGGATTGGGAAGGTGATCCATGCGTCCCTGTAGCCTACTGGTGGGATGGTCTCAGCTGTAGTTATGACGGCAACGAGCAGTTCCCAAGAATCACGACTCTGTAAGTAATGCTTACCAAATTATCATTATAGCTCTATAAAACTCACATGATTTCGTATATAACTTTTCATTGAGCAAAACAGGAATTTATCTTCAAGTGGATTGTCAGGAAAGATACACCCTTCTATCTCAAACCTCACCATGTTGGAGAACCTGTGAGTTTTTTTTTTCTTCTTTATTTCACCCGACACAAAAATCTCTTGTTTTAAATCTTTTTATTGTTTCTGCTATGTGCTTATAGTGAAGAATCGACATATCTTTTGCTACATGAGTGGAGATGTAAACATATTTAAAAAGGCTAAATTATTTTTGTTTTGTAGGGATTTATCTAACAATAACTTAAATGGTGAAGTTCCTGATTTTCTGTCTGAGTTACAATACTTGAAGATCTTGTAAGTTACTTATTTAAGCACGAAATTCTTAATAATTTAAAATGAGTTGGAATTCTTAAAAATAGAAGTAAATAAAATAAATAATATATAAATATAAATATAAAGACTCACAAATTTATGATACACTAATATTTAATATAGATTGATGTTAAATTTCTTCCATGTAATCCTCAAAGAACCTAAACAAAAACTACTAGTCATCAAGTGTGTTGGGAAAAAGAAAAGGATTATTTATTTATTTTCCCGTGATTTGGCAGAAACTTGGAGAAGAATAACCTCTTTGGTTCAATTCCATTGGCACTTGTTGAAAAATCTAAGGAAGGTTCTCTCACCCTAATGTACATGAATCTTACTAAAAATACTCAAATTCATAATGTGGTTGCTTATATAGTAATGACGATTATTAATTGATTATATTTTAGGCAGCATTAAATGACGTTTTTGAAAGAGTGTGACTATGCCGAGTTATTTGTATTTAACTTATCTAATACAAGTCTTTGTTTAATTAGTTAAGAGAACATATAGAAAAAATATATTCTATAAATTGTTTTTAACTTATTTTTAAGAATATATAGATGATAACTTACTGAAATATTCCACAGCTTGTTTAAAATGTGCTTAACGGTCATTCTTCTATCATAGAAAAACTTTATGTTTTTATTTAAATTTGACATTAGAAACTTAATTAATTCTAATTATATTACATTCATCGGCGAATCTTAATGAAAATTGAGAAATGCCTTGATATATATAATTTATTTGAGACTTCTAATTATATAATTGATCTATTTTTAAATTTTAGTACATTTTATATATTTGGCAAAAAAACAAAATTTGTATCAATGCAAAAATTGAGACTTCCAAAATATTTGTGCAAAATCCTTCATTGATTACATAATTTAAGAAAATTGGACTACTAAAGATAAATAATACAATGAACTCAATAATCTGTTGAAAGTCTTAAATAAGATAAACTTTTTAAACTCGCTCATTGATGAAACCAAAAACTTATATATGGATCAAATCCAACCTTTTGAAAAACACCTGTGATTAAACAACCTTTTATCAGAGGCAGACTTGACATGAGTAATTTTCACTCAACTTGCAAGGTTGCTTAAACTTTGAACATAAATCTTCTGTGATTTCCATGCAGTTTGGGTCAAAATCCATATGTCTGTGAACATGGTCAATGCATCGAGAACAGAAAGAACATTGTTATGCCTTTAGTAGCATCAATATGCGGGGTTTTGATCCTTCTGGTGGCCGTGGCAGCTATATTGTGGATCCTTGCGAAGAGAAAATCGAAAGGTGGGCTTCAATGATAAAAGTTTGGTATTTTTTTTTTTGTTTTTGATAATTTGCCAAACAAATTGAATCTTAAATGCTAGTTTCCAAACTATTTTACAATAATATCTAACAGCTTGGATGGTAGAAAAGGATCAAAATGAGATCTCTCAGCTGTACACAGAACAAGATGATTCTTTACAGCAGTTTAAAAAACAAAAATTTTCATACTCTGATGTCAGTAAATTTACCAACAATTTCGGAACAATTGTTGGTAAAGGAGGCTTTGGAACAGTTTTTCTGGGCTATATTTATGACACTCCAATTGCTGTCAAAATGCTTTCCCCTTCATCATGTCGTGGTTATGAACAATTTCAAGCAGAGGTATGTTATTAATCGCTTTGTACTTTGCACTTGGTTTTTTAGCTAAGTAGTAAGTATATGGCTAAACAGGGTTGTGGTTTTGACTTTCAGGTTAAACTTCTAATGAGAGTTCATCATAAAAATCTGACTTCCCTTATTGGTTATTGTAATCAAGGAATCAATAAGAGTCTCATATATGAGTACATGGCTAATGGGAACTTAGAGGAACATCTCTCTGGTTAGTTCCCAAATAAAACGAAGTTGTTGTTACATACTTTTGCAAATCTATTTCCTAGTTAGTTTTGTATTACAAAATTCTGGATATGGATATTTTCATATTGCCCAAACGAGTCGTGTATGACTGACTTCTAGTAAACAAAAAAATTAGCACGTATAGAAAGTTACTGAACTAGTTATTGCAGGTAAGCACAGTAAATCAAAATTCTTGAGCTGGGAAGAAAGACTTCGTATAGCAGTGGACGCAGCCTTGGGTGAGCAAGTAAACTTCAAATTATGCGTTTTGACAGTTTTATTAACTTCCCTTTTACTCTCGTAAAACTTGTTTTCCATAAATCTGATAAAGGATTGGAGTATCTGCAAAATGGTTGCAAGCCACCTATAATTCACAGGGACGTAAAATCTTCAAACATCTTGTTGAATGAACATTTCCAAGCGAAATTATCTGATTTTGGTCTATCCAAAATTATCCCAGCTGATGGGAGATCACATGTGTCAACTGTTATCGCTGGTACACCTGGTTATCTGGACCCTGAGTAAGTACTCGAGTTACTGTGTCCATCCATTAATTTCTAGGAAAATATGAGATTTTGAGATATCCCCACATGCACCGGCAGAAAATAAATTGGGTTAATTTCATGATTTGTGTTGCATTGCAGCTATTGCACATCCAATAGATTAACAGAGAAAAGTGATGTTTATAGCTTTGGAGTGGTTCTTTTGGAAATAATCACAGGTCAGAAAGTAATAGCAAGGAATGAAGAAAGGAGTCACATTATTGAATGGGTTAGGTCCCTGGTTGCATTAAGGGATATCATGGCCATTGTGGACTCAAGATTTGAAGGAGATTTTGACATTAACTCAGCCTGGAAAGCCGTGGAAATAGCAATGGCTTGTGTTTCTCTAAGTCCCAAAGAAAGGCCAATAATCAGTGTGATAGTGTTTGAACTTAAGGAGATTTTAGCAACCGAATTAGCTCGAATAAAACATAACAGTTGTGCAAATTCCATGTGAATCTGAACACCAACTCATTCCTCATGCCAGGTAAAATACCTTGTTGAGGTGTGTTCGATGATCGAAAAGAGTTAGTGATATGAATGAGCCAACGCTCACAAGAACTTTTACTCTCTTCCTACCTTGTCGCAGAGATATTTGTATAAATGCTTCTTCATTCACTCAATTGTTTTGAATCTATGTTTTTTAGTACCTAATAGTAATAATGGATTTGAAAAAAACCAGTGTCATTATTATTTTCCTTTTTTCTTAGATAGTTTGATAAAATAAGTTATCTTTCGTACTTCAAAAACTGCTGTATTTGTTTATTTTTTTTCACATTAGATTTTGATTTTTTACCAAGCAAAAATTTCAAATTTACAAACCTACCTCGTGACTGCTTTGGTAAGATAATGCTGTGTAAAGAATTCAGACAACTCTAAACAAGAATATCTCAGCCTAATTATGAAGTCGAACTCGTGGTAGTTTTGTCACGATGATACTATGACTCTCATTATTTATTTTCTAACGTGATTTAATGTAGACCATTAATTCTTTTAAGAAAAAAAGTAATGATATATTAATCAATAATTCATATTAATCCACATTAAAAAGTAAAAGATGAAAGTTAAAAGAGAAGAGTCGTAATATTATTCTTTTTTGTCATCCTTTCACAAATTCAACATGCCATAAAAAGGGATTGGTAACTTCTTTGTAAATGTAGTCACTACAACTCTCCACTTAGTTTGCATTGAATCATGCTGTTTAAATGAAAAAGTATGTCATAATTTAATATCAAACACAAAAGTGAGTATGTATAATTTGCTCACAGATTCATTTTAAGAAGATAATATTTTATTTATTATAATTAATTATTAAACTATCAATAGCAAAGCAAATCCTAAAATTAGATCTTTAATTTATATAAGGGTGGCAGTCAAAGCATAATTTAACTTCAAATTTATTAATTTAAATAAAAATTTATATAAATGAGTGAGCAATATATTTAATATCGATCACAGATAATAGAATAGTGCTTCTACATACAATTTTACCCTTTTTTTTTATCTTTTGATGAAGTCTTGCAGTTGTATAACCAACGTAACGTGGCACGAGAAATTATATATAAAATGATTAGTGAAGTTCTGTTTATAATTACGATTTAGTAAATTCATAACTTTACTTGATAACAAAAGAAATTAAATTAAGTCGTAACTACTTCTTCATCAAAATTAAAAAAATAAAATAAAATCATGATTGATATTATGAATTTTTGAAGCAGTGTTTTTAAATATGACTTATTTCATTTACGTAATTTAAAAAAAATTAAAGTTTTAAAATAATTTTCATTGTAAATTTTAATTTAAATAAACGAGTTGACAATTGATCCATTGGTTTCTACTAGGTCTCCGCGTTCTGGACATCTATCACTCTCTCCCACCGAAGAAAAAATCATGGGAAAGTGTGAAAACAAATATGCTGTTGTTTCAAATCTAGTACTTCCCTTTCTTTCGTATTTCAAACACGCGCTAAGAATAATATATAAGAACCAGAATTTGAATTCGCGCAATGGAAAAGGACGCAGTGGTTTACATGAACCGGCGTGAACCGTGGAACCCAAACTATAACATGTAACCGCAACCACAACCATGGAGTCAATAGTCATCGTCGTTTTCTGTTGTTTCAATGTTTCTGACCTTGTCACTTCATAATAGTCAACCCTGTGTTACACTGTATTATGCTAAATATATAGCTTTAATGGATTCTAAGTGTAGTAGCCTTGGAACACAAGAAATTCAAATCACATCACTGCACTGCATAGGTACCGTATTTCCTCTTTCTCTCTTCCTTTTTCTTCATACATGCAAGTTTAATGTTGGCCAAATCTTCATCTCTACATTTTTTGTTTCATGCTATAGTAGTAATCCCTCACTTTTTAACTGTAAAATAAAAAACATATATATAAAACTTTAATAATAGTTCTAGACTTTCCACTCACATTTGAGATACGGGTGATTTACTATTTAAGATAACTCATTTGAGATTATTTATGAGAATTATGCATATTTGATTTAGATGATATGAGATTATTTAGCAAGTAGGGCATTCTTAAGAATGTGGTGAATTACATCTACTCTCATTAATACATAATAAAAATAAGATTATAAAATTAAATCAAATACAAGAAAAAAACAAAATTAAGTGGTGATTTATTTATAATGACTACGAACTGTACGAGTATAATCTCCACGGTTTACAATTAAAAATATAATAATACGATTTAAAAAATAATAATATGAATATTTAGATGTTTATATAAATAATATATATATTTTAAACATTAAAATATAATGAAATTTCAGGATTAAAAATTTTACTTTTAGTTTTATTTGTTATTTTGTTTTTTATTTTTATAACTTTATTATATTTTAATATATAAAAAATATAACCAAAAGAAGAAAAAAAGGTAATAGATTATTAATGTAAGTACGTAATTTGATTCAAATGTGTTAAAAAATGACTTATGAAGATGTGTTTTTAAAGATTAATTAGGATAATATTAAATTTTTAGATGTTTATTTAAATAATAATAAAATTTAAGACAAATTATATCAAAATTAAAATTTAGAGTGTTTATTGTTGGTACCTTTTGTATATATATATATATTCCTCTAAGTGTTTCGAGATTTAGTGCTGCTATTATTTGCCTGCATATATATCAGACTATATATGCTCAATGATTGCGCAGTTTTTATGTTAATATTGAGCTATATATGCTACATGTTTTATGTATTCGGATTTAATGTGACAAGTTTAGTATGATCTTGAATTTAATATTTTAATACAAAAATTATTTAACTATTTAATTTATTGGATTAATTGTTTTTTAATTGTTTAAATTGCGATTAATTCGGTAATATTTTTTGACTTTAAATTAATATTATATTAATTACATTTAATAAAAAAATGATTTTTTTGTTTTAATAAATTAATAAATATAGTTAATCTTTAACTAACTAAAAGAATAATCAGTATAATTCTAATAATCATTATTGTGATGAACTATGATTTTGTATAACTTACTATTAAGTTTTAACAAAATAATATCATATTAAAAATAAAATTTAAAATATATTTCTAAATTTATAAATATTAATATATAAATTTGAGTTGAATAATATATTTATATAATTTTAACCCGTGCTATTCAGTATGAATACATTTAATTATCTATTTTACTTAATTTTATTTATTTTTTTTATGATGCAGTTTCCGGACTTTAATCACGGAAGAGAAATTAAAGCTACAAGTATTTGCAATGACCTCAACGTTGACTACACCGTCTAAGTCAATATATAGAATGTGGATGAGTTTCTACGTTGCTTTCTTAGCTTTTCAAACAACTTCATTATATCATTATTTATTTCAAATTTAACCAAGTCTTATGCTGTGCTAAAATAATAGAAAAGAAGAGAGATAAAAGTGAAGGAATAAAACAAAATTCAAAAGAAATAATAAAGTGAAGTAAAAATAAAAGAGTAATCAATTTTGTAAAGCTTCATATTTTCTAGTTGCAGCAGTCGAAAATATATTTCCGAGCACTTTTTAATTAGTTTCTCCACTGGCACCTACATCATTTCTTACAACCATACCAATTTAAGAATACAACTGCAATAGTTATTAACAACATAAAACATCACTAGACATTTTTAAATATTCCTACGAATTACTCTTAAATAATTATTCAAGATTATAAATTTCCTAGAAATGTGTAGCAACTTTATGAGTAATATATGCAATTTGATGTTTTAGGATTCATCAGCTTAGATTGCGGAGCTGAAGCAGGTGTGAACTATACTGAGCCATCACTAGGCATAACTTATGTTTCGGATGCAAATTTCATAAACACTGGTGTGAGTGGGAAAATAGCATCTAATGCGACCAGCACATACATTGAACGACCACTGCTGAGGCTGAGAAGCTTTCCGGAAGGGAAAAGGAACTGCTACAAAATAAAAGTCACAGGAGGCAACAAGTATCTCATACGCACAGTTTTTCTGTATGGAAATTATGATGGCCTAAATATCTCACCACAGTTTGATCTTCTTCTGGGTCCTAACCACTTGGATACAGTCATTATAGACAATGCATCCAGTAACAAAATCAAGGAGATCATACATATACCTTCACTGGATTTTGTACAAATCTGTCTGGTTAACACAGGCCATGGCACACCATTTATAACAACTATAGAATTCAGGACTTTGAAAAATGATACATACGTGACTACATCGGGATCACTGGAAACTTACTTGCGCTGCGATTTGGGTTCAGACATAATGTACAGGTGAAATCATAGTTATGGATTAAATGTGTTGCCTTATAAGATTGATTGATCGATCGATTATTGGATTTATTCTGGTTTTCTCACAGGTACCCGGTTGATGCTTATGATCGCTACTGGTTCACCTGTATGGGCGAGAATTGGAAACAACTAAATGCTTCGATTCCTGATGATTCTTTCAATAAGAGCGATCTTTACCAACCGGGATCTATTATCATGAGCACCGCAGTTGCGTCAGGAGATGATAGTACTCCATTGCTAATAAGCTGGTATTCAGAACATGAAACTGACCAATTCTATGTGTACATGCACTTTACGGAAATTCAAGTGTTACCCACCAATCAGACAAGACAATTCAACATCACTAGGAACGGTGAATTAAGGGTTCCGAATTTTTCTCCGCGGTACCTTGCCGTCGACACTTTATATACCTCGTCAGCCATCAGTGGGAAACAGATTAAATATTCCCTGGAGAGGACTGAAAATTCAACCCTGCCTCCCATCGTCAGTGCCATTGAACTTTACAGAGTAATAGATTTACAGAAACCACAAACATTCCAAGGAGATGGTATTTTTCATTTTCTAAATCCGTTTACTTGGCTTACACTATTCTACATGAACTTAACTACCTTCTACCCCTCTTTTTGCATTGAAAATAAGTTGAAGCTATTGCAAGCATCAAGTCAGTTTATGGAGTGAAAAGGGATTGGGAAGGTGATCCATGCGCCCCAGTAGACTACTTGTGGGATGGTCTCATCTGTACTTATGACAACGACTTCCCGAGAATCACAGCTTTGTAAGTCTTGCCAAATTATTATTATAGCTTTATAAAACTAATTAAGATTATTTCGTATATAACTGTTCATTGAGCAAAACAGGAATCTATCTTCGAGTGGATTGTCAGGAAAGATACACCCTTCAATCTCAAACCTCACCATGTTGGAGAAGTTGTAAGTGTTTTTTTTTTTCTTTTATTTTACAAGACAGAAAAATCTCTTGTTATCTTTTTGTTGATTCCGTTTTAAACATAGTCAAAAAAGGCTAAAGTACTTGTTTTCCAGGGATTTATCTAACAATTGCTTAAATGGTGAAGTTCCTGATTTCCTGTCTCAGTTACAACACTTGAAGATCTTGTAAGTTACTTCATTTACTCAAACACTGTATATGTGATGTGATCCTCTGTATCAGATAATAGAAAACCATATTTTTGTAGAAACTTAGAGAAGAATAACCTCTCCAGTTCAATTCCATCTGCACTTCTTCAAAAATCACGCGAAGGTTCTCTCTCACTGAGGTATGAATCTGATTGAAAAGTCTCAAATTCCTAAGATGCTTATTTATGCTGATGATTATTGATTACTTATATTTAAGGCAGTGTTTGAGATTCATATATAAAGGATCCACCCAATTTCACATCCAAAATAAATTTATGTATTTGAATTATAGATTACTGGTATGGTTTACTGATACTTGAATCATAACTTTTCTTGTTTTCCTTGCTAGTGTGGGTCAAAATCCATATCCATGTGAATCTGGCCAATTCAACGAGAAGAAAAAGAAAAACACTCTTATACCCATAGTAGCCTCGACTAGTGGGGCTTTAATCATTCTAATAGCAGTTGGAATATTGTGGATCCTTAAAAGGAAAAAATCAAAAGGTAATGCCGAGATGACTAAAAGTTAATATTTGCTATCAACAATTTGCCAAAAAATTACTTTTCTAACCTATTATTTTTCAAAATGTAGTTGAAAAATTTACAGATGCGGTGGCAGTAAATCATCAGAGTGAGAATTCACAGCAATCCACAGAAATGGATGGTTTGTTCCTGCAACGAAAAAGTCAAATGTATTCATACTATGATGTCCTTCAAATCACTAACAATTTCAATAGAATTATTGGTAAAGGAGGATTTGGAACAGTTTACCTTGGCTTTATCGATGACACTCCAGTTGCGGTGAAAATGCTTTCCCCATCAGCAGTTCTTGGTTATCAACAATTTCAAACAGAGGTATGTTAATGTTACTAATCAATTCACTCTAGGTTTCTTAACTTGCTACCAAACCTATACGGTTTAACATGGTTGTGATTTTGATTTCCAGGTTAAACTTCTAATCAGAGTTCATCACAAAAATTTGACATCCCTAATTGGTTACTGTAACGAAGGAACCAATAAGGGCCTCATATATGAGTACATGGCTAAAGGGAACTTACGAGAACATCTCTCAGGTTGGTTCCAAATAAAATTATTTTGTTCTTAAACGTTTGTGAAATCAATTTCCAAGTTAGATTTGATTTCTGAAACTCTGGATATGAAATTTTTAATATTGGAGAGCTGTACGAGTCGTATGAATAACTTCTACCGAACAAAATACAAACATGTACAGAATAGAAAGTTACAGAAGTTGTTCTTGTAGGTAAACACAACGAATCACCATTATTGAGGTGGAAGGACAGACTTCGTGTAGCAGTGGATGCAGCCTTAGGTTAGAAAGTAAAATTCAGATTGTGATTTTTTGTTAATTCCCTCTTACCTTCTTAACACGTTTGCCGCCGAAATTATAAATGTAATATCAGGATTGGAATATCTGCAAAATGGTTGCAAGCCTCCTATAATCCACAGAGATGTAAAATCTACGAATATCTTGTTGGATGAACATTTCCAAGCAAAGTTATCTGATTTCGGTCTATCCAAAGTTGTCCCGGATGATGGGAGATCTCATGTGTCAACTGTTATTGCTGGTACTCTTGGTTATCTGGACCCTCAGTAAGTACTTAATTATTGCCCTTTCCATCATTTTCTAGGAAAATATAGTGAAATTGTGTACCTGAATATTTGAGTTATCATCACAAAATCCGCAGAGTAAATAATTTGTGTTTCATGACTTGTCTTGCAGCTACCACTCTTCCAATAGATTAACGCAGAAAAGTGATGTTTATAGCTTTGGAGTTGTTCTTTTGGAAATAATCACGAATCAAGCAGTAATGGCAGGGAATGAAGAAACGGGTCACATAAGTGAACGAGTTAACTCCATGATATCAAGAGGGGATATCAGGGCCATAGTTGATCCAAGCTTAGAAGGAAATTTTGACATAAACTCAGCATGGAAAGCCGTAGAAATAGCAATGGCTTGTGTTTCTCCAAATCCTAATGAAAGGCCAACGATGAGTGTGGTAGTGATTGAACTACAGGAGGCTTTAGCGACGGAATTAGGTAGAACAAACCATGATAGTGGTGCTGATTCCATGTATTCAGTTGCATCGCTCAGTGTGGAGGTAGACACAGAATTCATGCCCTTGGCCAGGTGAAAGTTTACTAAAATAACAATAGAAAACGTTGTAAGAAGGGAAAGTGATGTTGTACAAGAAGTTGGTTATTTATGTGCTTTACTTTGATCACTTTTCTCAATCTGTGTTGTTTCGGAATGGTGATATTAGTAATGCAGAATGCGTCAGTATACAAATAAAAAATGAGAATTAAAAAGCATTGTTATTACCAATTTTTGTTGGATTAAATTTATTGAACAATCTATCTTTGTTTTACCCTCTTATATGCAAAGTAAACCCACAAGAACGAAGAAATGAACCCAATGTAAATGAAGAAATGATCACAAAAATAAATTGGTCAGTTTGTCAGATGTTAAGGGAACTTTGAGAAAACATCAATTCTAGCCTTTTTATTATTTTATTGCTTTGATAAATTTTATATTGAAGTTTATCTTTAAAAAAGAAAAATAGTTTTTGTTTGTTTAAATTCATGAAAAGTAATGAGAAAATATTAAGACACAGAGTTATATAGCTTTTGATATCTGCGGAAATATGTTGTGTAAGATAGTAATAACAAATTAAAATTAAGTAGTTATTATAATTTACATTAAATCTTATTATTTTTTATTTATTTTTCTCATTGATTAGATTGCTGATTTGGAATTTCTTATTAATGTAATTTTACTTAGAGATAACGGATGATTGAATGTGTATCCTCTTCATTCGATGTTTAATATTTTATTTGCTAGAGACATGTATAAAAAATAATAAAATTAATTATTATTTTTAATAACGTAGTTTCAGGTATCCATTATAGATTACACATAATTTACCTTAATATTAGTACTGACTGTCACTAAAATATACTTTGATTCACATATTTATTACCAAATAAGATAGAGATAAAGATGCAATTCTTTACCTTGTATTTATGATATTTTTAAATGTATAATTTCTTTGAAATTATTATAAATCTACAAAATCATTTCGAATCTTATAATTTCATATTTTATTAATATTTTAAAATCCACTTCACAAAATCTTAATCATAAAAAATGTTTAAATTTCGTTTTTATCTGGAATATACTAATTCAATATGTATGTTTGACCGTGTAATGCAACTTGAGGTTCTTTCACGATTAGAGAACCATTCTTCTTCACTCTGTTCTAAGGTTTTTGTTCGTCTCTTTTGACTTTCAAAAAAATATCTCTGAAATTCTATTTTTTATTTTTCTTTGGGATGTAACTATCTTACGAACATCCTAATATTTTTTTTCTCTCTTTCCTTGCAAAATATGTTTTTGATGATGAAAATATTATAGATGCATGATAATTATAATAATAAAAAAAAGGTTACAATACTCCGATGGTCCTCATTTTGGTTCAAAAATCTCAAATTGGTCCTCGAATTTTAATTGATCTTAATTTCGTCCTCATTTTTGTAAATGTGTTTTAAATCAACCCAGTCGTTAACGGTGTCAAAATTATTAACGTTGACTTCATTTTAATTATCTGACGTGGCTTTATTCATTATATTGAGGACTGAAAAATTGGTACGTGGACCCTGATAATTAAAATAAGCACCGTCCTTGAAATCCTAAATTACTGAATTAGGGATTGAAATCGGGTGCTGAAGGATCGCGACTGCGAGGGCGACTCCCACTGTGTCAATGTCGTGAACGTCGACAAAAGTGAGATTCAGCGTCGTCGAAGGTGAGGTTGAACATTTCAGAGGTCGATTTTCGAGCTTTAGTGTCGTTGATCGTAGTCGTTCTTGAGTGTCACACCGTGAAGGTGAGTATGACTTCATCCTTTTCACCGCAATAGCAAACAGGTGTTAAATCGAACCTCCTCATCGCACCTCCATGAGAAGAAACACTGGAATTTTTCATCTCCCAACCATTGCAAGTGCAGGACGAGCAAGAATGAGAGGGAGACATTACCAATTTTATCAAATCAGAATGCACGAGACAACTTCACCTCACCCTTTTCAAACCCTAAGCTTCAAATGTTATGAACATAAACTCTTTTTAAAAGAGAAACCAAGAACACATGTGCCAAAACAACTGAATGACACGTCAGAATACACAAAACAACCACATCATCAGGAATAAACGCCGGTTGTCAACTGATAACGGAGATAGTTGATTTAAAACACATTTACAAAAATGAGGACGAAATTGAGATCAATTAAAATTCGATGACCAATTTGAGATTTTTGAATCAAAATGAAGACCATCGAAGTATTTTAACCTAAAAAAAATAATAACAATTTTGAGGATTCTTTCTATTTAGAATATCACTAAATATGAATTTTAACTTAAATATACTAAATTAATTTTAAATATCAAAGACAAATACATTTATGACACAAACCGACTCAAACAACAACATTTTAAAGATGATATTTATATATAATATTTGATTTTTTGAAGCACATGAAAACATATACGGTAGGTATTATAGTAAGAAAATCCCAACAATCATTAAGAAGAACCAAAATAATAAATTACAAACATGAAGATGGCGAAACCAACAATTAAAATTTAAAATGTTCTCCAATAAAGTTCAATAGTACTTTAAATTGTAAACTGTAAAATTGGAAATTAAAACGTGAATCATAAATAAGAAGCTTAATTTATAAAATATTAAACAAACCGAGAATGGTCCTATAATACATTGTTACACATCTCCTTCGTCAATATTTAGTTTTCCTTAGGTACCTTATAGCATTAACTTCTGCCATTAATTTCTGCTTCACATAGCAACTGTTAGAGATTATTGACGGAGTCGCCATAATAAATGAGGAAAAGATAAGGTCCCTGAGTGGTTGTGGATCACAAACATTAAACACCATATCTTTCTTTTTCAGGTTCATATGGAGAAAGAACCATAACATCAGCATCTGGAGTTGGGAAAGAAGCCACCAAGAAGAAGCTGAACCCGAATCCATCATGCTTCTCGACACAAGGAGGACCACACATCGGTAACTTAATTTTATACCTGTTATTGCTTAACTTTGTTCATTATATTTCTTAATTTAACTTTAATCCTATACTGCTGATGATGTTAAGATTTTAACTAATGTTTTTAGAATTATATGTTAAATAAAGTTGAATTATTTCAGTTCGTTAAAGATAAACATTTTTCCTATATTTATGTTCAAATTTGCCTTCTGGAACATTTGAAGTATTTATTTATTTATTCCGTAACTTAATTTTTTGTGTTAATTTGGTCTTTTATGTATTTTTACTACAAAATTTGGTCTCTTTCTCACTTCTTAAGCCCCTATAAGATAATAAATTGATGACTACAGGAAAATATATGTTTGATATTGACTTAAAGTCGACATTAACAAAAGTAAAAACCAGTACTAGTTACCTAAATAATGTCAGTTTAGGTCGGAAATGTGTATTACTATAAATAGAAAAAAAAAATTGCGGCATATGAAGTGGATGGGTGTGGTCGGAGAAGATGATGAAAATAGTGTCGAAGAAAGAGATCTCTATGAGAAGATTTAAGAGTATGAATAAGAGAAATATTTTGAGAAGATTTATACAGAAAATGTAAGAAAAATTGTGAATAAGAATATTTCTCATCTTCAATTTTGCATAAATAAATTAAAAAAAATTTAATTTCTCTTTATTTTACTAAAATGCTTAGATTCATAATATATAAAGTAAGTTGATTTATTTAATATTAATTTAAATAAATATAAATACTAAAATTAAATAACATTAATATCAATTTGACCGATATTAACCTTATTTATTTTAATTAGTATTGGAATAACATAAATACTTTTATATTTTAAAAATAGTTAGCATTGGCTAAACAATGTTAATTCAACATTAATACAAATATTAATTTATTAAAAAAATTTATATATTTTAATTATTTTTAAATTAATTTTTTTGTTGCTTTAGAGTCTGATTATGCAAATTGTCTTCACGTCAAACGTTATTGACTCTATTAGGTTAAAATTAAACGGATTATAATGTTAAGATGACTCTGTCAGCTACGACTTAATTAATCGTATATTAATACCAATATTTATTTATTATAAAAAGTAAAAAATAATCTTATGTATTTTTTTAAATTTTAAAAAAAAAGTCTTTTACATCACGATGAGGTTTAAGTTGTCTCACAATAATATTTAGAAGCTAATTTGATATTTTATTGTATTCTTATTTTATCAACTTTGTATCAACACGACAGAGATGGTATATTAGTCAAAAGGAAAATTGAAATCTTTTAGTACTAAAAAACGAAACAGAGGATCACTTTGGTGTCATAGAGATACCACAAAATAGTGAAGCTTTTAAAAGTCAAGAAACAAAACTGAAGTAAAAAGAAATTAATTGACAATAACATTATATTTTAGGCATGAAATTACTTTAATTGGTATGAATTTAGTAATATTTGTATTATGCAGGTGCATGCATCAGTAATGTCAGTTGAGGAGCATTGACAAGAATTTCTAACTTCTAAGTAAGCAAATGGATGTGCTGGCAATTCTGCAAGGAAGAATGAACTCTAACACGATATTATACATTAAGCATATAGAATGAGATCAAAAGCATTAAGGAGCTAAACAGTGTTTGCAATTACCTACGTTGCCAAAGCACATTTCATTTTCTAGTCAAAGTGGCAACATGGCATTCAAACATTTGGCACCCTACGCAATGTCGATGAGTTTCTTCGTTATTTTTCTAGGTTGTCTACTTGTTCAAGCCCAGGATCAATCAGGTTTGATGAAGCAAAAACATGATCTGCATCAGTTAAATCATTTTTTGAGGTCTATGATCTTCATTACATAGTTAATTATCTGATTTTGCATGCATGTTTTTTTCATGTTTTAGGATTTATCAGCATAGATTGCGGAGCTCCAGCAGACACGGACTACACTGAGCCAAAAACAGGCATCAATTACACATCAGATGCCAATTTCATAGACACGGGTGAAAGTGGGACAATAATACCTGAAACCATCAACACTGTCTATCAACGACAGATGATGAATGTGAGAAGCTTCCCCAAAGGAAAAAGGAACTGCTACAAAATAAGCATCACAAGAGGTTCCACTTATCTCATCCGCACCAATTTTTTGTATGGAAATTACGATAAGCTGAATAAGGCACCAAAGTTTGATATTCATCTCGGGGTTAACCGCTGGTATACAGTGACTATAGACAATGCATCCACTCCTCAAGTCAATGAGATCATACATGTACCTTCACTGGATTATCTGCATATCTGTCTCGTTAACACAGGCCATGGCACACCCTTTATATCAGCTATAGAATTAAGGACTTTGAAAAATGCAACTTACGCCCCTGAATTTGGATCATTGGAATATTACAACCGGTGGGATTTAGGTTCAAAGGACAGCTACAGGTAAAGCCATACTTTTTTTGGATAAAATCTATAAAACACTGAGTGATTCTATTGGATTTATTTGATTTCCTCGCAGGTACAATGTTGATGTTTACGACCGTTTCTGGTATAGCTATGGCGACAACAAGGATTGGAAACAAATAAATGCTTCTATTGCTGCTGATTCTTTTGATCAGAATGATTACAGACCGCCAGGAATTGTCATGAGTACCGCAGTTACACCAGTAAATGCGAGTGCCCCTTTGGTAATAAGCTGGGAGCCACAAAATCCAACTGAACAATACTATGTTTACATGCACTTCTTCGAGATCGAAGTGCTAGGGAAGAATCAGACAAGAGAATTCAACATCACCCAGAATGGAAGGCCATGGTATCAAAATTTGTCTCCGTTGCCCCAGAGTATCAACACTATATATAGCAGAGCAGGCATCAGTGGGGAAAAAATTGAATATTCACTTGAGAAAGCCAAGAGTTCAAGCCTTCCTCCCATCTTAAATGCCATTGAAATTTACAGAGTGATAAACTTCCAGCAGACAGATACACACCAAGGAGATGGTATGCTAAGAAAAAAATTTGATTTTTATATGACATCCATTTAGTAATCTAAACTATTTCTTACAATTTTTCAATTTGCATCTGAAAATCAAAAAAGTTGATGCGATTGCAAGCATCAAGTCAGTTTATGGAGTGAAAAGAGATTGGCAAGGTGATCCATGCGCCCCTGTAGCCTACTTGTGGGATGGTCTCAATTGTAGTTATCTAGGCAATAAGAACCCAAGAATCACAACTTTGTAAGTGGTGCTTCTCATATCAATATTACAGCTTCGTATATATAGATAACTCTTAAAATAACGTGTGGCTCTATTGGTTTTAAAAAACAGGAATTTATCTTCAAGTGAATTGTCCGGAACAATAGATCCTACGATTTCAAATCTCATCATGTTGGAGCAGTTGTGAGTTTCTCCATTTTACAGAGTTCAATAGATCTTGGTTCTTTCTGTTATGTTGCATGTTATGTTATGTTTTCTGATTTAACCATACTTAAGTAACAGATGATTATTTGTTTTCCAGGGATTTATCCAACAATAACTTATACGGCCAAGTTCCTGATTTTCTATCTAGATTACAACACTTGAAGATGATGTAAGTTACTTCTTTCTTTATTTACTAGAACAAGAGTGTGATCACCTGATCGGAGAAAAAGAAAAGGATGATATAGCTCTCCTATTTTGGCAGAAACTTTGAGAACAACAACCTCACTGGTTCAATTCCCGAGGCACTAGTTAAAAAATCTAAGGAAGGTTTCCTGTCACTAAGGTGTGGATAAATTCTCATATTCAGAATCTGGTTATCAATCACTTTTATTCTTGTCCAATATACTTGTTATTTTGTTTTTACACCATTGGTTCAAGGGTCACAACGATTTTTGCCCCTCCCTACTCCTCTGTGTAGACCTTAATAACGACCATGACCAGTAACAAGAATTGAATTGGAGTTCTTCAAGTTAATTATTTCACTTGTTTAGTATTGGTGTTGTTCATGCTATTTCCTAGACAGTGGATGTACTCATCGAATAACAAACAAACTGAATTGAAGTATCACTAAAAGTATTGATGGTTTGCAAGATTTAGTGAGAATTAAAACATAAACCTTTCATGACTGAACATCCATTTTAGGGTGGGCCAAAATCCATATCTATGTGAATCCGGTCAATGCAACAAGAAGAGGAAGGAAAAGAAGAATATTGTTATTCCCTTATTATCAACCGTTTGTGGGGTTTTGATCCTTCTGATGACTGTGGCAGCTGTATTGTGGACTCTTGAAAGGAGAAAACCCAGAGGTGAGACTACTATAATTACACTCAAATTTTTAATTGAAAAATTGCCAAAGATATTCAATCTTGACCTATTAAAGTTTTCAAAAACTGTTGAACAGCTTCGACCGTAGATCAACGTGAGATCACAGAACAAGATGATTCGTTACATCAACTCAAAAAACAGATATATTCATACTCTGATGTAGTTAGAATCACCAACGAATTCAGTACAATTGTTGGTAAAGGTGGGTTTGGAACAGTTTATCTGGGTTATATTGGTGACACTCCCGTGGCAGTGAAAATGCTGTCTCCATCTTCAGTTCATGGTTATCGACAGTTTCAAGCAGAAGTAAGTTATTTATAATTTTTCAACAGGTTTATGAGGTGAAGAATAACAATATACGCTTAAATTTGTCTGTGGCTTTGATTTCCAGGTTAAAATTCTAATGAGGGTTCATCATACAAATCTCACCTCCCTTGTTGGATATTGTAATGACGGAGATTATAAGGGTCTCATATATGAGTACATGGCTAACGGAGACTTAAAACAACATCTTTCTGGTTATTTCCCCAATTAAACTAATTTCTTGTTAAAATTGTGCGCAGATCAATTTACAAAGTAGTTTTGGGTTCTGAAACGCTGGATATGAAAATTAGTCAATTAAAATGAACAAGTGTAGAAAGTTACAGAACTTGTTTTCTCCAGGTAAACACGGCAAATCAAAATTCTTGAGCTGGGAAGACAGGCTTCGTATAGCAGTGGATGCAGCTCTAGGTGAGGAAGTAAACTTGAAATCATGTGTTTTGTCAAATTGTGAACTCCCTTTTTCCCCTCTCAAAATGTTTACAATGAATCTAATATCAGGATTGGAGTATCTTCAAACTGGTTGCAAGCCTCCTATAATCCACAGAGACATAAAATCTACAAACATCTTGTTGGATGAAAAGTTCCAAGCAAAATTATCAGATTTTGGTCTATCCAAAATTATCCCAATTGATGGGGGAACTCATGTGTCAACTGTTGTTGCTGGTACTCCCGGTTATCTAGACCCAGAGTAAGTACTTCAATTATAGTGATTGTTTATATTTGAACCATGACCACAAACTCTGGCAGTGGCAGAAAATGAATTGGGTTACATGATTTGTGTTGCAGGTACTACATATCCAATAGATTAACACAGAAAAGTGATGTTTATAGCTTTGGAGTTGTTCTTTTGGAAATCATCACTTATCAGCCAGTAATAGCAATGAATGAAGAAAGGAGTCACATCACTGAACGGGTGAGATCACTGATCGAAAAAGGGGATATCAAGGCGATTGTTGACTCAAGGTTAGAAGGAGATTTTGACATTAATTCAGCTTGGAAAGTCGTAGAAATAGCAATGGCATGTGTTTCTTTTAATCCTAGTGAAAGGCCAATGGTGAGGATGATAGTGAGTGAACTAAGGGAGACTTTAGCAACAGAATTAGCTCGAACACAACTCATTGATGCCCATCTTACAACAGATTCTATTGAACCGATGGCCATGAATCTGGACACTGAATTCACTCCTCTGGCGAGGTAAAATATGAAGGAAATCAAATAATGTAATACGAGGAAGTGGTCTTACTTAAGAACGTGGTCAAGAGGGTCTTTCATTTGCTCATCTATAACTGCTTCACCTGTTTCCATTTCCATGGATGATGGTTTCTGTTTCTACCTTATAATGTAATTGCATCATTTTTCTTATTCTTCAATGTCTATTTGTTGGGAATAATAAGTGTCAGTCAAAAGTCTCACATTGGATAAAATAGACAAAGTTAAACATTATATAAGAATAAATGCTTTAATATTTTGAGAGTAAAAGTGGTATCAAATGTCTTATGTATAAGACCAATGTTAATGTAAAATTTATTTTCTTTCTTTTATATTTCTGAAATTGTAAAGTACTCTCATTGCTTACAATTTCTAAAACTGAATCACATTTTTTAACAATATTTTATTCTTTTTTTACAGCAAAAATCGCTGATATAGTTTGTAAGCAGCTATATATTCTGAATTTGATGTATAGCTCTAGTTCAATTATTATATATTTCTTACTTGAACAAAGAATATGATCTTAATGTTGTTTTTTTTCTTTCATATCCATGACAACGTATATTCATATTAAATTGTTATGAAATCAGAAAATTGTAATGAGTTGTTAAACCAGAAAAATAATAACAAGAGCAAACACTACTGCATTTACTAGCTATGGTAACATGGGCTTGTTACATTTACTAAAAGTGTTACTATATATATACTATGGTAACATTTTCTCAAAAATGTTACTGCAAATAATATTAAAGTAATATTGTAACATTTTTAAAAATGTTACCGTATGTCATTATATATATATTTTTTACTTTCAATAACATTTTTTT
>Ga0209589_1003664_pt1 | contig 26815 bp, 16 predicted proteins | sample CowpeawhiteBW_FD_187525 | JGI IMG/M metagenome (GOLD analysis project Ga0209589, IMG submission 187525) | Root nodule microbial communities of legume samples collected from California USA - Cow pea white BW (SPAdes) (version 2) | ecosystem: Host-associated > Plants > Roots > Nodule | place: USA...
CCTATGAAATGGTCAAACGTCATTAATGCTCTATAAATACACGTGGACCCCATCATTTAAAGGTACGCATTCATTAATCACTGATTTGACTCTCTGAGAGCTTTGACTTACTTGAGCTTCAGAGACTCTTCTGTAGGTAACCCCTCCTGGGTTCAAGCTGACATGTATCGACTGGGAAGAGGCCAACCAAGGAGATAACGGACTACGTGGTAAGGTGACGTTTGTGCCTAACCTATCTTATTTGTTCTCTGCAGGAACACTATCCTTTCTATCTCTGTACTAGAAATTCTTCGCCTTTGAGACCCTCTTCACAAATGATCTTTAAATTCCCTAGCACAATATGTCAACATATTATTAATAATACCATAAAAAACATATTGTAAATATAATTTTATTTATCGAAGAGGTTTGTACTCACTGAATATAAGGCTTAACTTGAGAGCAGTTAAATATTACATATCGATGTGCTTGAGTTTTCTCCGTGGTTGACAATTCAAAAGTTGAAGAGGCACTAACTACTCTACCAATTGGTGGAAATAGGGTACTCAGTTGTGAACATTCCGAATTAGAATAATCATCCACACGTGAAGGTCTATTAGTTCTTGTCTCCATCCCTTCCATATATTGAGCGTAAAAGGTTAAAACCTCTTTAGCTATGTATCCTTCAACAATAGAACCTTCGGGTTGTGCCGTGTTTCGAACATAGGATTTTAAGTGTCCCAAATACCTATAAATTTTAACACCATAAGGATAAACAAACCTTTCGGGCTTTAAGATGATCCTTTGATTTTGTAGGATCATTAATTGTCCATATGCATGACATCTAGACAAACATTGTCACAAACATTCTACTCAATATGCATGACATCTAGACAATGGTGCAACAAGTTGGTCTCCCAATAAGGAAGGTAAAAAAATATACTTCTCTTTCTCCATTGTGGCGCTCTAACCACTTCAAAATTTTTTGTTCGAGACCTCTTACTTGAATTTGTAGTTTCTAATGGTTTTCCAAATGTAACATTCAAATCCTCAACTTGTTTAAATATTTCTGCCCCTGTCAATGGAATTGATGCATCCCTTCGTTCAGTTCTTCCATTAAAAAGAGACCGATTGAATGTAAATCTGTGATCCTTTTGTAAAAAACGAAAATGTCCCATAAAACTAAATTTGCCCTTATAGCCAAGAAGATTCTGTATCAAAGTTACAAGTAGGGCAAGCAAGACTAGTGTGTGTGTTCCATCATGACAAAGTCCCTAGTCTAGGGAAGTCACTAATTGTCCATATCAAAGCTGCTCGCAATGTAAACATTTCTTTTTTCGAATAGTCATATGTTTGCACTCCATCAAACCATAACTCCTTCAATTCTTTGATCAATGGTTTTAAGTAGACATCAATGTCATTCCCTACCATTTGTTTACTAGGAATTATCATGGAGAGGATAAAGGAGGTTTGCTTCATACACTCCCAAGGAGGACGATTATATGGGATGAGGACCATTGGCCATATACTATGACTTGTACTCATGTTTCCAAAAGGGTTGAAACCATCATTAGCTAAGCCTAATCGTACATTTTGAGGGTCATTTGCAAATTCTGGATGCAATAGATCAAATCTTTTCCAAGCCTCAGAATCTCTAGGATGCCTCATCAATTGATCTAGGTTTTTTTCTGATGCATGCCATGTCATAGAATCAACTGTCTTAGAACACATGAACAACCTTTGCAATCTTGGCTTTAAGGGAAAGTAGCGCAATATCCTTGCATATTGTTTCTTCTTATTATCTTTCCATTTAGACGTCTTGCACCGTTTGCATTCTTCTAAGTCGTCATTATCCTCACCCCAATATAACATGCAGTCTTTTGGGCAAGCTGGTATTTTCACATAATTAAGACCAAGTTTGCTAATAACATTTTTTGCCTTATAGAATGAGCTAGGAAGCTTAGCATGTTAAAAAGCGTTATTTAGCAACTCCAAAATCATCGTCATTGCTTTGTCACTCATTCTACACATACACTTTATATGATACAACCTCAAAATGAATGATAGCTTTGAATACTTTGTACAACCTTCATATAATGGTTGGTTATTTTCCTTCAACAACACATCAAAATCTGTATTCCCTTCATCTTGCACCGTACTAGTTTGCATACCAGCATCTTCAAGTAGTCCCGTCAAAATCATTGACATTATTACGCAAACAGCCGAAGGCATCATTTAACATGTCTTCCATTTGATTTTGAGATTCTAATAAATCTTCAACCACAACGGCACTTCTAATAGTTGTAGTCTCACTTACTTTTCACCATGGAAAAACCATGTTTTGTAGTTTTCAGGGAAGGGTCTACATGTTAAGTGTTCGTGAGCTACATCCCTAGTTTGCCATTTTTTGAATCCACATTTTGAACATGGACACTTAATGACAAGACCATTACCATGTTCAAAAGCAAAATCCAAAAAAAACATTCAACCCATTTGCATATTCAATGGTGTTTTGAGGTTTAGAAATCCATGATTTATCTATTGCCCTGACTACAAAAGAAACAAAAAAAGTAAAAAAAAAAATAATTATTTATCAAGGGAATCATACAAAGATGGGGCGAGGGTGATTAAAAGAAGATTGGGAGGGATAATAGCGCCCCTGACAACCTTCTTTGGCATAAACATGCAAGTAATTTGATATAATATAAATGTTTCAATTTTACATTGGTCATCTTAATGATGAATACTTCGTTTACTTTTTTGGTTAATATTTACTGCAGTGTTTATAAGTTGCTAGTAATTTGATCCTAGTTATTATATACATGTGTTAATTGATTTGTGGAGTCAATGATTTGTCTCCTTTTTAGGGGTAATTCACATGAGCATGCATGTTTACCTATTATTATTACTGTTATCCAAACTTGAATTGAAGTAATAAAAAATTATCACTTTGATAATTATACTATGTCATTGACATCTATACATTCTTGGTGTAAGTTAGCCTACCCAAAGAAGAATTTTGCTAGCTACGATACTTTATGCTTCATAGTGATGCATTTTGAAAACTGTCCCAATTTATTCTTAAATTAAGTCGTTCATTGCTTTAATATGCTATGTACGGAAGTTTAAAATGAATTCTATCAATAATTAGTGTGGTTGATTGGAATGGGTGGGAGTGAAATGAACTAGGGTCTTTGAAAAGTTAGTTCTCTCTTTCCTTCTCGTTATATATATGAATATTTTCTATTAAGAAATTTATGCTAAATATAACTTTTTATTTAAATTTGATTTTTAATTTCTTGATCTTTGAAGATTTTTTATGATATTTCGAAACAATTCACATCTACATTTTCTATTTTTGGGTGGTTTTTCTGATATTCTTATTATCTATAAGGTTTTCTTCTATATGTGAAATGCAAGTCATTCTTATCTTAGTTTCTCTGGTCCAGGTTTATGTTATACTATATGGATGTGAGTTATTGATGAATCCTATTATTAGTTAACATTTAACCATTTAACATAGAAAAAGATTAGGAAACACTAAGTATGTTGATTTCACATTTAGAATCTATCAACTAAGATTAATTAGTAAAACTTACAACATACCGGCAAAATGATACTCATGCACCTTGTAAAAGTTTTTAAAGATAAGAAATAGTAACAATCCACAACTAATTTCAATTATTTTATGCTAACCACACACCCTATAAGAAATGAACAAAATTTCTAACCTTTGCTAATAAAGAAGGATACTGATGTTAGGATTGTCTAGCAAAATTGTAACCAATAATTCAAAAAGCAAAATCAACCTAGCATGAAATACAACAAAACAGTAAAAGAACAACATTCATCAAATACTTTGAAACTTTATAATTAAAAAAACGAGATGTAGATCTTTTATAAATATTGTGGTGTAATTACAATGTAATCATAATTGATAAAATAGAAGAGATTCAGTGTATCTCTTTGTTTCTTTAGTTTTATTATGGTGCATCCTCTCCTTTTGAGGTGATGTTTCATTATTTTGATGTTGATCGCAAGACTATATATCTACAAAATAGTAAAATAATAGCAAACTCTAGAGTTGCAGGACTTCATTCATCTGATTAGGAGTCTAAAGTTTAAAGGAAGCAAATTCTTCTAAGAATTAAAGACATGAGTTCAATAAAGTTGGAACTTGTGGGCAGTAGGTTGACTAATAACCTAAATCTAAGAAATGGATTGACACAATTGGATTGAAATATCTACTGATATACTAGGTTCGTGTTTTTCAAACATCTAATAAGTCATATGATGTTATAGTCACATAATTTTTCCTTGGAATGAAATCCTTTTAAAAATTATGACAATATTTCATACAACTTGTAATCAAAACTACAATTATATATATCATATGCAATAACAGATATACAATTGTTAGTATTTGCCGCTTATAAAATAGTACATAATAATCTAAGGATATTTTCAGTTTGACATAATGATATAAATATTAAATATTGTGCATATATCTAAGCTTTCTCCCACTCATCAGGAAAATTATGGATCTGTCATGGTTCAAAATTTACATGTTTACAATCTTCATTGAATTTGTTCTTTCATTAATGTCAACTACCAAACCCAACTAATATGCTGAAATAATATCTTGCTGTCAATTCAGAAATGTATGGTTATTCATAACCTGAGTACTCACGATCATTATTGACTTCTAAATGACTAAAAGTCAAGAACACATGCTTTTTCTCAATAATTTTATGACAAAAATCCATGTGAAGTCTTGTGATTTTTTCATCACAACCCAACTCTTTCAAAAATAGAAACATATTAATTCGTGAATTCAATATTTTTTCAATAAGCAAAACAACCCATCCCTTTATTCATATGGTAACCACACAAACGATAAGCAAAATGAAAAAAAAAATTCTAACCTTTGCAGGCAAAGTGAGTTGAGAGAGAGGAAGAGTGAAACTGAGTCTGAGTCGACGAACACCTTTGCACACCGTATTTGCCGTTTTATTGGTGGGAATAGTATAAAAACACTTTTGCGAATGTGAGACTAAGTCAAAGAAGCACAAGTGGGTGATGGGTTCAGTGAAAAAGCGAGAGCATCAATGCCAAACTGAGGGGAAAACTTGAAAGCTTCAAAACGTACTCTAAATCAAAGGATGAAAACCCTAAATCAAAAACAAAAATTAACTTACCGATCAATGGAAGATATCCAGATGAAATTTGATTGAACTTGGAAAGGGATAACCATTGGAGAAAGAGAACCCTAACCACAAGTCGAACAGTGGGAAGGGAGAAACGGAACCCGCGAAGTGGAAATGATGTCGAAAAGTTGCTACTCTAATTAAAACACGTAGAGGGAAATAAAAATTTGAGAAGCTAAAGTGTGGGAAGCTAAAATTTATTAAAAGATGTTAGTTTAAAACGCCATATTTTACATAGAAATTGTGGCAGTTTCCCAAGATTAATAAAATGGCGGTTAAAACCGCCATATTTTACATGTAAAATATGGCAGTTCAATAAATGTCATATTATATTGTAAAATGTGGCGGTTTTAAATAATCATCATTTTAAAATTGTCGTAATTTACACTGTTTTTTGTAGTGTAAATGGTTATCTTGTATCGTCTGGTTTCAACATACTATGTTTTTTGTTATAATACTCTAATTTTTTCTAGATGTTTGATTGACTTGTTTTTTGTTGCAATGGATTACTAACTTAAAGAGCTTTAATTTAAATATTGGAGCACAATGTTTGGAGTCTTCAACTGATTGAAATAAATCTCAAAAAGTCACAATAAAGAGTAAATTTTTGCGAAAAATTTACATAGAGGTAATTTTACCTTTTAATTCAATACAATTTTTGTGTATGTCCATTTCAAATTAGTTAAGGCCCATGATTTCTCTTTACTTTAGACAACATAAAAGTAGGATAATTGAGTGGACAACACACAATTTACTTTGTTCTTGTGTGACTGAAGTATACCTTATAAAGTCTCCTAAGATGCTTCAAATGCCAAAACTTCCAAGGGTCTACGTCATTGAACTTTGAAAGTACTCATCCTCGAACGTCACGAACTGGGGAAAGGGGTATGTGCCTGCAAAAGAAACTCTGATTCCCAAGTTAGTCTGATATGTTAGAGAATAAGTGCTAAGGAATACGTAATCAATGTACTTCGTAAAATGTGTCTTTTATACCACTATTCATGCGTCTTACCATTGGGCTTTGATCCAAATCACTAATTACTTGATAATTGGATTAGCGTAATAACCTTAGGTTTAATTATTTTGAATGGTAATGGTCTCGTCTCGATTTGTTGGTGTGGGTCGACTACATATCATCCTAGAGGGTCGACATGTATCAAGTAAGGCCGAGTACCCCATAGGAGCACTTTCACTATGTGGTAGTATTGCAACAACAAAGCATCCTTCACCTGATATTCTCCTATGAAGTGACGAAAAACCAACTTGAAATCGATAATACATATCAACTTTTGTACCCCCTACTTCTTTGGATAAGGTGAAGCTGCCTATGATGGTTTCATACATGACCTGATTGTTAGACATCTTAAAACTAAAGTGGAGTGATTCTTCTATGACCACATCATTTCAACTTTCCAAGACTATGTCAACTGTTGCCCCTTAGGATTGGAAGAGTTTTCCACATATAAGGTCCACCACTCTTCTTTGAAAAGATGATCTCCTTGTATATCAGTGGCAAAGTAGGTCAAACATTAGGCCTTTATTTGCCCTTGTGACACATAATGGATGTTGAATTCTGATAATTCGACGAGCCATGAAGGCATGTGGCCTACAAGGTTTGGTTTTTGTAGAATCTTTTATATGTGGTAATCAACTTTGACGATGATGGAATGACTTTGAAAGTAAGGTTTGGTTCGTCTTGTTGTGGTTACTAAAGATAGTTTGACCTCCTCCACCATTTGGTTTCTTGTTTCTGAGTCCTATAATGTCTAACTTATGAAATATATTGGCTTGTGTTCATTATCAATTTCCTGGACTAGGCTTGCACTAATGGCGTCTGTAGTGGCCTCTTTGTGAACTAACACTAGCTGGGTGGTATCTAGCTTGCATAAAATTAGAGGTGATGTTACCAACTATTTCAACTATTCGAATTTCTCCTGGTATGTGTCATCCTTAACAAAATTTTCCAACTTCTTTGCTAATCTCAGCAAAAATTATAATATTGTCGTTAATCTCCCAATGAGCCATTATTTCTCTTTCATGTTTTTTGGGCTTCTCATCCCGATCACTCTTTTGTATTTCTCTGGGTTGGCTTCAATACCTCTATGCGTCAACATGAATCCAAGAAATGTGTTGTCATCCACTACAAACACACCTTTCTAGGTTTAAATGTAAGTTGTATGCACGCAAGGTTAAGAAGACCTCAAACAAGTCTTGAGAGTATTAGACCGGGGTTGGAGACTCAACGACCATGTTGTCAACATTACTTCTATGTTTTTCAATTAAATGGCTGAATACTCTATCCATCAATCTCTGGTATGTTGCTCCAACATTTTTTAGGCCAAAAGGAATGACCTCATAATAATAGTTGAGCTCTTTTGTGATGAAGGCGATTTTTATGTTATCATCTTCTACCATAGGAATTTGATTATAGCTTGAGTAAACGTCCCAAAACCTCAAAATGTTGTGGCCGACAACATCATCTACTAAATTGTCAATGTTTGGTAAGGGTTATGCGTCCTTGGGGCATACCTTGTTGAAGTTTGGCTTAATTACCATTTTGGTTCACTAATTTGTTGGTTCGGTTCATTTTGGTCCCCTTATTATTTTTTGGTTCAATTTGGTCGTTTAATTCTTTAAAAAGGTTCAATTTGGTCTTTGCCGTTAAGTTGACGTTAACACCATTTTCATACATGCCACGTGTCATTTTGTGGAATTTTTAATTTTTAAATTTTTTTTATTTTAAAAAAATTAAAGTGCCACGTGTCACGTCATGGTTGTGCCACATGTCAACTTGATAAATTTTTTAATTTTAATTTTTTTAATTTAAAAATAAAAAGGTGCCACGTAGTAGGTCACGATTGTGCCACGTGTCAAGTTGACATTTATTGTTTTCAATTTAGTCCCTCTATTTACAATTTTGATTCAATTTAGTCCCCCAATTTTTTAAAATGATTCAATTTTATCCTCTCTAATTTGAGACCAAAATGTTAATTAAGCCTTGAAGTTTATATAGTCTATGCACATGCGCCACTTTCTACTTGCTTTTAGCACAACATTGGCTAGCGATGTTGCGTATCTTGCTTCTTTATTGAATCCAACATTTAACAATTTGTCAACATCAACCTTGGTAGCTTGTTTTCTTTCTTCTCCCATTTTCCTCTTCTTTTACGAAATTCTCTTGACTCCTTTGAAAATAGATAAACAATATTATGTTATTCTGGGATTGACTCTTGGTAGATTAGTCGTTGTCCATGAAAATAAGTCACCATTAGCAATTAGAGCTTGGAAAGAAAGTCTGCCAAGAATTGTGCTTTCATCGGCCATGATTATGGTAAATAAATCCAAAATCGGAAAGTTATACCAACCATGCACTAATCCGGCCAACTAACTAAAGCTTATGCAAAATTTGCTTGATAGGATAATTTGTGTGAACACAAATGCTAAAGTTATGAAAGTAGTCATGTAACCACTGAGTTGAGAAGACTAGTACCAAAACTAGCTTTTCTATAGTATGATACCACTCTTCAACAAGTTGGGGCATTCATCTAGTGAAATAGATTAGATATTACTTGTTGTCGTCCTCCATGACAAGAATCGAATTGACTAGTGAATATGACACAAGTACGTATAGTACCAAGGGCGTATTTGGCCTAGGACAACTTAAGACTAGGACGACAGCCACCTCCTTCTTTAGTTGCTAGAACATGACATTGCATTCGTAATTCTAGTTCTGTGTTTGAACTCCTTTTTATAGCTTGAAGATCAGTTTTTTCTTTCTATCCCAAGCATGGTAAAAATCAAGAGGGTGAGACTAATCTTTCGTGGGGGCTTTGTACTTCTTTTAGGTTGTTAGGACAACTTATAATGAGTATGGCTTCGCACTTGTTTAGGTGCCCTTTATTCCACATTGGGTTATCATGAATCCTACGAACTTTATGCCATCTACACCAAAAAAGCACTTTTTATGTTTACTCTCATGTTATAAAGACGTACCTTATCAAATATGACCTACAGGTGTGGTAGATGGTCATTTGAAATTATAGATTTCATGACCATGTTGTCCATGTAGACCTCCTTTATGCTTCTAATGTGGTCGGCGAACACTTTATCCATAAAGCACTGATAGGTGGCAACTACATTCTTCATGTCGAAAGGCATGACTTTGTAGCAGTAGTTGGCCCCTTTTTTCACGAATGTCATCTTTTCCTCGTCTGATGGATACATTTGAATCTAGTTGTATTTGGAGTATGCATCTTGAATACTTAGTAGTCTATGTTAGGTAGTGGATAAGCTTACTTCGAGCATGCCTTTTTGAGGTTTGTGTAATTGACACACATGCACCATTTGCCACCAGGTTTCTTCACCATGATGACATTGGCAAGCAATGTGGTGTACGTTATTTCTCTAATGAAGTTGACTTTAGGGGTTTGACGGTCTTTTTCATGATGGTGGCTCGAAACTCCTTTCCAAGCTTTCTCTTCCTCTAGGCCACACATTTAGCCTATGAGAGGGTGGATATATGGTGGCCCAAGAATCTGGGATCAATGCCTAGCATGTTAGTGGAAACTAGGGAAATAGGTCTGCATTTTGCTTAAGAACTTACAATCTCTAACCTTGGATGGGTTCATTTATGTCAGTACCGACCTACATGACTTGGGTTGGCTTGGCTCCTAACGGACAAACCATCATGTGTTTGTCAAATGAAGGTTGTTTGTCATCAAAGAGCTTGAGCACGAGGTAGAGGTCCATGGTCTTATTGCTTAGGTTGTCCTCCTTTACTGTGATGTGAAGACACTAATTGGTATAGTGGCACTGTTTATCATTTTGCCATTCAATTTTTAGAGAGGCAGGTTATTCCATGGTTGTTGCAAGGGGCATAATTCCAATGATTGTCGGGCTGGTAGAAGGCGTGCAGGTTGTCTTAACTTTGAGCTCAACATGTAGCAACTCTTTGCTTCTTTGGGATCTGCCTTAACAATGATGATTGTGGAGTGGTCTTTGACTGGGAATTCATGGCCATGTGTAGGGTGGACACAATGGCTCCCAACTTGTTCAATGTCTTTCGGCCTATCAAAATGGTTTATGAAGTGTCCGCCTCCACTAAGGGGTATTCAACCATTACAGTGTGATAAGCTTTAGGCGTACCAAAAGTTGTCAACAGATCAATGTAACTTTTGGTTTGTATATGCTTTCCAAAAGATCCGAGCAATGACTCTTGGTATGGTTAGAACAAGGTGGATGGGACGCCTAGCTTTTGGAAGGTTTGACAAACCAAGACATTGCTTGAGTTGCCGTGATTGATAAGAGTCTTATGCGCACACTAGTTTGCAATTGTTGTTGTGACAGCCACTAAATTACCTTAATCTATGTTGTTGATTCAAAAGTTTTCATTTGAGAAAGTTATGGGAGGTAGGCTTCGAGGTGGATACTGGCTTACTAAGTTAATACTTCTTTGGTATCTCTTTTGAACTCCTCGGGAGCTATCTCTTCCTACAAATCCCTATGGTATCATGTTAATGCTCCCTCGGACATGAGCGCGGTTCCACTGTTTTTTAGCGGAGTGTTGAGGTTGAACGGGCTATTGGGTTTGCCCGTGTTGTTGAGGCTACAGATCAAGATTGAGGATTTGAAGCACCAAGTTTGATTATTTCGCATGTCCCCAACCACAACCGACGAATCCTCCATGTTGACCTCTATGGCCTCAACCTTGACTACTACCACCTTGTTGTATAAACCCCCATAACACACTAGAGTAAATTAGCTCTTCAATGAGGTTATTAATGTACCTACATTCTTTTGTAGTGTGATTCATGCTCTAGTGAAGAGAATTTCTTGGTTGGGTCCGTAGAGGGGTGGGGTGGTCGAGGTTTAGGAAGTTGAACGAGCTCTAAGTTGCATGCCTATTCGACTATCGTGTCCATGCTAGCATTAAGAGGAATGTGTTGGCTATATTGAGTAGTAGCTCGCTCAATACTTTTCCCTTTCTTGACCTTGCCCGAGACTAGTGTTTTGGGCTTCTTTGTCCTTTTTAGCCTACTCTCTTTGATGGTGATGTATTTCACTCCTGCTCTCGAATGTCATCCATCCTGGTTGGATTTTTCTTGAAGAGTGAATCCAAAACAATCAAGGCTGGAGATCACATAATAATGAATGCATCATCAATGATGGAGTAAGGTTCAGGATGCTAATCGTCGTAGTAACAAACCTCTCCATGAAATTCTTAGGGTTTTGTTCTCTCTTTGCTCTACTTACTTCCAAAAGGTCAAAATGGTAGGCCTCACCTTGCAATCCGCTAATTAGGCTTTGAACATGGTGTTAAGCATGTTAAAGGAGTTCATCGTGTTGGGCGGTAACACATAATACCAATCTAAAGCCTAACGTTTAATGTAGTAGGGAATAGTCAACAATACACCTTCTTGTCCCTAGTGTGGATGTGAACTTGGGTCCAATAGGCCTTTATATGTGGTGTCAAATCAATCATGTTGACATACTTGTGGATATTCATGGTGAACCCTCTCAAGATGCCAACTTGGGCTATGTATGGTGTGAAGGGGTGGAAGTCTTCATCATTGGGAGGACATGGTTGCATAGGCATGTCTTGAAAATATATATATGCTAAGGAAAAACCCAAGAAGCCTAATGATCTCCTTCCTAATTTAGGTGCTTATTGGATCCTAAAATGGAATTTGGGGATTCCTTTGGTCTCTCGCACTATGGGGGAGGAGTGCGATTTCCCTTGGAATTGTGCTAGTGTGGTGGATTATGATCTCCTCTAGTACTACGGTCCCTCCTAGGACTATGTTGAAGTTCTCCTCGTCGCTCAAGTGAGCAACTGATGCCTTGTGATTTTCGTGTGTAAGACCCGAGAAAGTTAAATACATAAATAAATATTTATTTAATAAATATGGGGGAAGGTATAAATTAATTAATGCGGAGAGTTATGACAAAGGAGAAATGGTAGCCCAAGTGGTTGAGTATGTGGAGTGGTGTTGAGAGGATGTGGGTTCAAATCCTATGTACGCCATTAATGTCAACCCACAAGTCTACTCAAACCCTAATCCCATAGTTGAATGAGCCTAGATTTCCTTATTAAAAGTCAATTCCTTGAATCCCTAAATAAGCAAACCCGCTTTACAAACTAGGGTTTAAGACAACTAATGGGTCAAGCTCTATTCCTAGATACAAGTTCCATTAGGTATCTCCATTCCAATACGTAATGACCCAAATATCATGCAATGAATGGTTAAAAGAAAGCAAGCAATAACTAAAGAAACAAAGATACTAACAATTAATGGAAGAAGCATATAAATTTAGTGGCAACATCTAACCCTAACAAAATAGGTTTAACACTTCATTGTCATCGAGAGCACAAGCTTACAAAATGAAGGTGGAAGAGGGAAGAGATACAAAGAGGAAGAAGGGATAGTTCCCACTAGCCCTACCAGACCTCCAAGGCTCCAAAACGTGTTGCTCGAGCTCCAAAACGTCCAAGATGATTTTCCCCTCACGAAAATAGAAGAAAAAGGGCCAACTTGCCACATCACAAAAAGTGGTGCTTGGTAGAAGCCTTTCACCACCAAGCACGACCTCTAAAAACAAGGTTCGAAAATATGCATGTAACGCCCGACAGTCTCCTGGTGTCGACAGGCGGTGAGCCACCGGAATGGCTGGCACCTGGCGCTTGTTATGGCTTGTCAGGCGCTAAGTCCCTGGAACCATGGTGTCGCTTGGCTTTGGCCTTATGTTTCTTCCATATTTTAGTGTTTTTGGATTTCTTCTTGCTACTCATTATCACTCACTTGTTTGGGTTTTTGGAACAAAGCTTCTGATCTACAAAAAGAAAAAAATGGTGATTAATGATAAAATTATATCAATGTAACCCAAAATGTATTTATTTACAAATGTAGGGTAAAAGTTAGGATTAAGTAGGTTAAAAGTTATGGAAGAGATGATTTTGCTAATAAAATGTAACTTAAATAATGGTAAAAATTAACATTATCACTTGGTAATTGTGTGGTTGGGAGTTCGAACCTTGGTTAGCGCTAAGTAATCTTTCTTTTACGCTTGAATTATTTTGATATGTTGGTAAGTGATCGAAAACCCTAGCCGTGCTTAGGGGAAGTAGAGGAGCAACAATTATGGAGTTGGAAGTACACACAAAACCTCCATGTTAATGCAAAATTGAATGACAATTAATCATTTCGCGTTTTTATTAATTTTAATATTTTTATGGCTGAAAAATGATTTAATAGGTTAATTAGTTAGGAATTAAAGGGGAAATTCGTGTAGCTCATAGGGCAGAATTTTTAGAACACCAAAAGGGGGCAAAATTTTTAGAACACCAAAAGGGGACCTAAGAGGTGCATAGACGACTAGAAAGGGTTCCAGGTGATAAAGACAAAGGCTAGAGTAATTCCTGAACAAAGAAAATCACTAGAATTGGTCTAAGAGTAGGAAATTCCAAGTAAGGGGAGCTACTTCTAGTTTTGTAAATTATTTGTCTTTTAGAGTTATCTCATGTATCATGGTGGTTTTGATTTTTGTTTTATTCTAGAAGTATGGTGATTCATTGGGCATACAGTGTTTTTTATTTTATATGGTATGAAAGAAAAACTATTTTTTTTTGGGATCAAAATTGGTGAAGTGGTGGCAGGATATATATATATATATATATATATATATATATATATATATAAAAGCGTGAGTTAAGTTTTTGGTTTTTGGGGAGGCAGCTACGAAAATTGTTATTGGAAATAATATATTGACATTGTCGTTTTCATCTCTCATAAAAGTACTCTCGGTTGGTATAGAATTATTAAGCTTGAGGAAATGCGGTGGGTTTTCTTAATGGGTTTGATTGTGTATGATTCCTTTGTTAATTTTATGGCGTTTATTATGTAACGTTGTATGCGTAGTGATAAAATTTCGGCATGATTTCAACTGAATGTGTATACGTGGTTTTGTGCATACTAACCCTAAGATAAAGCATTGACAATACTATTCTTTGCCTCTCTACTTCCATTCAAATTCTTATATTAAGGGAAAAATAATATTTTTTATGAGCTTGGGGTTTTATTTGGCTGGAATGTGGGTATTTATACATATATAATCTTAGAATATAAATTAAAATTTTATGGGGATTAAATCGTAGTTGCAAAACAAAATTAAAGGTTTATATTACATGATAGAATACGTAAAGCGGTGTGTAGGAATGGAACGTTGTGATTATAATCTATTTTATATATGTTTATAATATATTATAATTACTCTATAGATGGTATACCTTGTTTCATATATAAATTGGGATCATTTCTTTAGCGTGGTGGTAGGCTATAAATAAAAAAATAATAATTATTTTATTTGGGATAAAAGGTTATTTGATTGAATTGATATAATATACAGTTTATAAAAGTTAAGGTATCTTGTATAAGATTTTAGAAATATTAAAGAGTGTATGTGATTGTGAAAAATGTTAAATAATGGCAATGTTGTTGTTTGTTTATTTTCAATGCTGCTACTATTGATTTTTTTTTTTAACAATATTATAGTTGCTCTTGGGTTATTTTAAATGTTGTTGCTGCTATTTTTTTATAACAATGTTACTACTGCTATTTATCTATTTTCAATGTTGTTGGTGATGTTTGTTTATTTTGATTGTTGTTGTTGTTGTTTCAATGTTGTTGGTGCTGTTTGTTTATTTTGATTGTTGTTGTTGTTGTTTGTTTATTTTCAATGTTGTTGGTGCTGTTTGTTTATTTTGATTGTTGTTGTTGTTGTTTGTTTATTTTCAATGTTGTTGCTGTTTTTTTATAGCAAATGTTGTTGTTGTTGTTTATTTGCAATGTTGTTGTTGTTTTCAATTTAAATGTGTTGTTATTTGTGAATCCTAATATGAGCATGATGAATCTCTTGATAATTGTATGTGTGGCTAAATTCAAGGGTGCAAATTAGCAATGTATGGGTGTTAAAACAGAATTGATGCATATGATTGGTGATGATGTAATTTGATGTATGTTGAAAGGTAAAAATATGCAATTTGGTATTTTGAACATGTGTCTATGATAATTGGGGTGGTAAAAACATGGATTTTGTAGTAATTAAACTAGTAAAATCGCATACTAGTGTAGCGTTGGATGGTGCGGATTAGATCGCCAGGCGATAGCTACCAACAAAGGGTTCGAGAGCATGTGGCTCATGGCGATGAGTCGAAACTGCTAGGCGGTCTGCAACACAATTTTTCCTAGCGGCGCTTATGCTGCGCTAGGCGATAGTGTAGGGGTAAAGGGCTTTAGTGAAGCGTTTTGCATGGTTTGTTGTGAGGGTCTGGTCTAGGATATGCTTGGACAAATTACGAGTGGGGAGGTTCATAATGGAGTTGGAAACGTGTGATTAATATAGACGGGGAGGTTCATATTGGATGTACTCTTGTGTGGGGATACGAACGAGGAGGTTCGTATGTTCTATGCTCACACTTGAGGTTGTTATGAGTGGGGAGGTTCATAACAAGTGTTCACACATATTAGACTACGAGTGAAGAGGTTCGTAGAGTTGGACTACGAGAAGGGAGGTTTGTAGAGTTGGACCACGAGCGGGCATGTTCGTGGAAGCATTGCAATCCCTAAGACTAAGGTTGAGTGTGTGCTCATCTCATATAGGTTATCAGATCGAAGTGGAATGGTATAAAGGTTATGTTTAAATGAGAAAATGATTAAGGTATTTTGGGTTAGGGGATTTACCTTCTTTTATGTATGTTTGAATTATTTAGCTCACCTTTTCTATTTGTGTTTGGCGATGATCGTGTGACTTGTCACACGAGACCAGATGATGTTTCAGGTGATATTGTGGACGCTTTTGGATAGGTGCCACGAGGCTAGACTCCATCTCATTTGGTGGAGTGGAAGGCTCAAACACTAATGCTTGACTTCTAATGGTGACCATGAAAGCATGTGGTTGAGGAGTAGTTTTACCAGGATCCACGGTGGGCTCTATAACGTCACCCATTCAACATCCATCCATGAAAACCCAACGTTGAAAATGATCGGTGGCGTTTTTGTAATTAAAACGTTAATATTGATGTCGACTACGGGTGATACAGATGTCTAATATGAAATTGACATCAGCATCACACAAATTTGACGTCTAAGAATGTCATCCACTATAAATCTGACATCAAAGAATGTAACTCTACCATATTCGACATCCAAGAATGTCGGCTCCCCAAATGCCCGATATCAAACGCCTTTAATTAGTAAAAAAACATAGTGGCACTTTGCTCTCTCTTCTAAAGGCAAACAACAACAACAACGTCATTTTCGACCACCACGAAAGGTGAGTTTTCCTTCATTTAATTCAAATGGAAGTTGATTAGGTACCTTGGTTCACATTTTTTAGCATTTTAACCGATTGTTTTTTCTAGGGATTACTGCACCATCAAACGTCAAAAGTTGCCCAAATTTAATTTGAAATGGTGACAATTGGACCTCAATGTTTTGAGGCATCCGTCATTAAGGTACATTGGATCTTAACAAAATCAACGTTCTTAGATGTCTGTTTTGCCCACCAACGAGAATTTGACATCTCCCAATATGCCATTTGAGTTTGATCTGACGTCAAAGGCTGAAAATGTTAAACGCTAAAAGTTTTTTTTTAATTTAACTTAATTGTTCCTATTTTATTTTATCAAAATAGTTTTGAAATTTGTGTGTTGCAAATAATATATTTTGTTTGATAAATTTACTTAATTTTCACTTTTTAATTTCAAAAAGATTTATTTACACATTTTAAATTAATATTAAAAAATTATATAACTGAGTTAATAAAGACTAAAATGATTATAATTAAAAATAGAAAATAAAATTTAATATGAATGAATTTCGAATTCTATAAATTAAATAGGAAATATTATATATATATATATATATATATATATATATTTTTTATATTTTATAATTTTATATTTTTATAAAAAATAAAAATATTTTTTATTATATAACACTAATGGAAACACGTGTATGTTCACTTTTTATTTGTTATAGTAAATTTTTTTATTAAAATATAAAATATTTATAAATTATAAAATAATTGATATATATACAAAATTTTTTATTTTCAAAATTTGAAATATTGCGATTGTTTTATTTAGCCTTTTATTTAATACAAAATTGATATTTATACAAAATGTTTTATTTTCACAACATATTGATGACGTATGTGTGATGACCATTTAGGTTCAATGAGGTTAGGGGAGTCATGTGAAGTAAAGTACAGAGCGACGTAGTTGTCGCATTCGCATTTTCCCACGAGACAAAATATGGCATCATAGAGTTTCTTGATTATGGGTTGGAGATGTTGTGTGCTCGTTTCATATCTTGGTCTTGGATGTGGGATTGCGAGTAGCAGTGTAGTTTGGATGCCACATTGCATGCAGCTTGGTTGCCACATATGTGCACTTTGCGACTTTGTTTGATTGCTTTTCTTGGATGCTGATTAGTCCTAACATCGTGTGGGCTGTAGTAGAGATGGTGTTGCGTTCGAAGATTGGTTGCTTCCTTTATCATGTCATGTCTGATTGTCAAGTTGTTGGGTGCAATTTCTTTGCGTTGTCAATATATGTGATAGGTGGCGGCTTCATAGGTTCACCAAGGCTTGCACTTCATCATGGTGTCATTCTAAATTGCATTTTGTTTGTTTGCTACTAGGCAGTTTCACATTTTCTTGTTGACAGAGTGGTGCGGTTTTTACTATGATGGGACGACTTCCTCTACATTCGGAAATTATGCAATAAGAGAAGGGTTTTGGCTATTTGCATTTGGAAGTTATCTTTTGGTATTATCCTTGTGTTATTTTTTTTATCAAAGATTTTTTTTTCATATATACGAAACTCATGAAAACTCAATGTTAAGATTATATTCATGGCTTTTCTTACTATCATGTATATGATTACACTATAAATAAGTATTAAGGTTTCTTTCTTGTGTCTTAATTGATGTTGATTTGTTTTATGATTTGTGTAAGACCTCTTGAGGAAGAGCAAGGAAGCTAGGAGTAAATGAGATGCATGGCTACTCCAGTTAGACACTTTGAGTGTGGTTAGATGCTTTGAGTGGTGTGATCCCAGTGTTGTTAGACAAGTGTCTATTAGACGACTACAATGTTAGATGCGCTAGAGTGTTAGACCTCTAGGTGTCAGATTACTACAAGAAATATGTTTATTATCTACGCAAAATTTCATAGGTAATGGATAATTTTCGTAGGTAATTCGATTTTATCTACGCATTATCTTTGAAGAGAATTTCCCATTTGAGAGAAGGTTATGTTGAGCTTGTAGTTGTGCATTGAGCTTGAGAAAATTTGTGTTGAGAGGTGAGGGAAGCTTGCAATGGTGATTTTTTTTTTATCTTGAATGTTTTCTTCGTGAAAATGATTGCTTATCTTGAATGCATGATGACTTTGATGAGCTGAAGGATATGAGTATGTATAATATTATCGTTGAGCACGTGAGCTGATGATAACAAGATGTTATGTGATGACATGATATTATGTATTTGAGAATGTATAACTATGATAAAAACACAGTGGTACTTGTATGGGGTGTTGAATGTTGTTTGCATGATGCCATGAGCATGGTTATGTTAGCCATTAATGGTGCACTTCAAATTTGAGATTCTAGTGGAGAACTCGAGGTGGTTCCAATCAAAACCCATAAGGAAAGGTTTTAAGGGGAATACCAAAGGGAGATGAGAAGGGTGAGTATAAAACTACGAAGATTAGGTGTGGGGTTAGACTTATTTGGCTGGGAGGATAAAAATGAGTAAGGCCAAATGAGGCATCATGTGTTGAAGGTGGCATAAGATGGACAAATGTTAATATGATGAGTCAAACCAGATTACCAGATTCAGTTGTCATTAGATGACCTTGTGCCATTAGACAACTTGGACTGTTAAACGATTTTGTGCTATTAGATGATTTGGGCTATTAGACTACCCTGTCCATTAGACAATTCAAGCTACTAGACGATTTGGTGTTATTAGACAACTTAGTCGTTAGACGTGTGATAGTCTAGTGGATCACTAAATGAGGTACCCATTATATGAGTGATCGATAGTCTAGTGGATCACTAAATGAGGTACCAATTATATGAGTGATCAGAGAGACAGTTTTGAACTTTTGCCATGGATTAGCAATGCCATTGGTATGCATGTAGCCTAGGGCTAGAGATGGCAAATAAATCCGTCCTCGTGGGTATTGTCCGAACCCGTCCCTGTTTTGACGGAGAATCCCTGCATTGAATGGGTATGGGTATGGGTATGGGGAATTCCCGACTTTTTCAATTGGGTATGGGGATGGGTATGGGGATGTACATATCCCCGCCATAATACCCGTCCCCGCCAAATCTCTGCCCCCATTTGAATTATTAAAACATTCACAATTAATTAAGTAATATATATACTTTTTATTTTTTATTTCTTCTAATTATTTGGTTTGTCATGAAAATCATCTGCATATCCAATATATTTTTCATCTTATCATAACTTTTATGTAATTATGTTAAAATGATGTATGTCAATTAAGAAAATTGTATGTCTCACACTTGAATATTTCTATTATTTTTTCATATTTTTATTTATTATATATTTTCCTTTCACATGAGAATGTTTGATACTTTTAGTTTAATTGTTTAATAGCATAAACCTTTCATTTACTAGGTAATATATAAAAATATATTATATATTTATTATTATTCATTTTTGTTTCATTTGAAGAAATATTTTCTTTCGCTAAAATAAATTTCGTTATTTCTCAACCATTAAGTATATATGTTGTTGATATTTGAAAATTTGCTTAGATCTCTAAGGTATTTTTCATCTTATCATACCTTTAATTTTACATTTATTTATTTTTGTGCGATTTATTTCACTGGTCTCTCAAATTGTTTCTAAGACACACATTTGTTAATTTTTTTATATTTTTATATTTTGTTTATTTTCATCATGTGGAATACTATTTCAATATATTTTATCTAATTATTTTTTATTTTCTAACTTATTATCAATCATATTGTAATTTTTTCACTATAATTTTATAAATAACTTCAATTTACTACAATATAAAAATTGAATGTAATTGCCATGAATATTTTTTATCACCATCCAAGATATATTAGAATTCAAAAGATACAAGATCTATGTCAAAAATGTTATTATTATGTTTAATATTTGTTCTTTACGTCATTTTGATGAAGTGATGTATTATAACTTTTATTAGTTTATAAAAAATAGATTCATTAGAAATTAAAAAATTGAAGTAAACAAATATTTAAAATATATTTATTTGAATATTTATTTTTCTTTTTATATTTTTTTAAAAGTATTTTTAAATTTTATCAACTAATTTTTAAATTGTACCATTGACGTTTGCAAATTTAATAAATGTTTTGATTCTCATAAAATTTTATTTGGTATTCTAATCTAAAATGTAAATAATTATAATTTATTTCAAAGTATTTTATATCAAAGAAACAATTGTACTCCTAATATTGAATATTTGATAATATTATGTTTCCTTTATCGTAATTTTTTATTATTTTATAAAAATTAATTAAAATTAATATTGAAGTAGTAAGAAAACGGGTATGGGTATGGGTACGAGATTATACCTGTTACCCGGTGGGGATAGGGATGGGACAAAAGTTTGATACTCGTTGAATTTGGGTTTGGGGATGAGGATGAATTTTTTCTATGAGGATGGGTATAAGATGCGAAACCCGTCCCCGCCCCGCCCCGTTGCCATCCCTACCTAGGGCTGAGTAGTGCCAAAATCAAGGCGGTTGAGTAGTGTCCTACGGCCAAAACTACTGAGTTGCTTGAGCAAGAGGCACGAGGGAACCCAAAGAGAATGGTTCAAGGCAATTAGACACATACAATCATGATTGGAAGGTTAAATAGAGTTAGGGCCTAGGGTTCGAATGCTACTTGTGTGGGCATGATGAGCATGTTATGATAATTGTATTGAGAGTATTTCTAAAGGAAAGACTCTCATTGTTGTGGTTAAGGGGAAAAGTAAACAGATAATTGAGGCACTACATCATTTTTACTCTAAACCACACTGAACTAGCCCACATGTATAAAATTATTGCGTAAACATAGAAAATGCCACAAATATATAAGTCTGGCTTAAAATTATTAAAGGTCACATTTTATAAACTGATGATTATTTAAGCAACACTTTTTTAAATATTGCCCAACTAAGAAACATACATCTCAAATGAGATTACCTAGCCTATTGAATTTAGTTCCAGTCAACAAAAGTCTTTTCCAACTACTTGAGACTTACTAGCCCCAAAATTTTGTTATTGGTGTACGCTGACTGCATCCATTTTGTTATTAGAGCAATGTCATGTCTTCTCACAAGTATAACATTTCTTTACATTTGTCACATTCCCAGAGAGTTAAGGACAATCTCTTTTGTAATGTGCGTCTCAACATTGATAACACATTAAACCTCCTTATCGTGGCTTGTCGTAAGGTTTCTTTTGCCACTCACCATCAAAGACCCCTTTAGAAGATCCTCCCCACTGAGTTCAGATCACCCGACTTGGTTCACCTTCCAATTATTATATCATTTTGGCATTCTCGATCAATATTGGAAACTTCCTTATTCCCAAAGCTCATGCCTTAGTCATTTCTAAAACTTTCGCCATCTCCATGCTTCAGTCATGTTCTAAGTATAAAATCTTGCTAGGTACTCAAACCTAGCAACATAGTCGTGCACATACATCTTTCCTTACTGCAAGGTCATGAACTATGTCTCCCTCTCAAATTTAGCGCTATCAAGAAAATACTTCTCTGAGAACCTCTCTTCGCATGACTTTGAATTCAAAGCCACTAACCTTCACGAGCTTTCTAATCATGTACACTTGAATTGTTAAGGTTGGTTGCTTCTACAAAATTTTGTTTTGACTTCTAAATATGAATCGTTCAAGCAAATTGCACCAAACATGCACAATATGCTTCACTTAAAACCATCGTGTCTGCTTGCAACTCTCAGACTCAGTTCAACGCAATTATGAGTAAGCTGCTTGTAAGATTTTTTGATTGAACTATTTAATTGATTGGTCTTCAAGAAAAGATTCATCAAAGAGATACGACACCAATAAAATATGAGTCCAATTCATACATAAGATATCAATACCACTCCAATCCAAAACTTAAAGATAATAAATTTAAAGATCTTTATATATGGTGTTCAATTTTTTCATTTTACTCAATATACAACTTAGACACTGTTCCTGCAAAAACAATAACAAAGTATCAGGGATCACAAATCATATCTTACCCCAATCGTTGACTTCTCAGACTGGTTGCTCCTTGGTTTGGATATGTTCTCTTTTAGTGTTGGCAGATTGGACCCATAAGGGGTTACTTGCAAAAAGAACTCTGACGATCAAGTCAGCAAAGGCTTTCAAAAGTCAAATCATGGATTAGTGAATTAATGAAAGCATACCTCTCATTGTATTTATAGAGATATTAACTATGGTTTTCCCACTTTATGGGTTGGGCCCCTCTTTATTGCGTCGGGCCAATGTTCAGGCTTTGACTAGGCCTGGGCCAGGCCCACACTCCATGTTTGATATCTGTCACTAGAAACCTCACTATGATTTACTAAGTTTGGAGTTGATGGCTTTTACTTGTGTGTTATTCTTTGGAGTAGGCGGCGTTAGCCGCTATGTATGCGTCATTATCTTGTGCAGCTAACTAACCATCTATTCTTTTTATTTTAGGACTAGTCGTAGGTGGTTGGGGCTGGATAGTCATCCATATCGGTCCTGACCGCCTAGGTATAGTACATCAGTCCCCCAACCTTTGGCAGGATAGGTCATGTCGAAGGTTATATGTTGTTCCGTCGACTTTTGCAAGAAAAATTGTTCCTTTCTTGGTATTCCTTGGGGTATAATAGTCCTCCAGTCTTGAAAAGTGGGAACGTCGCTAAGACTGTCAGAAGTGATGGGAGTAATTGAAGAGACATATGTTGTCAGGGGTCTCATCAAAAGGGTTTGTGCAATCACCTTTTGTTTGTGATGTTTCGCATTCATAACGTTTAGGTGGGAAAAAATTTATTGGAGCATAGATGTTCTTATAAATAGAGGTCAAGAATAGGATTTGTTTATTCTGCTTCATTCGCTCAAATTTGAGAAAAGTGCCTCATTTTCATTTGTGTCTTGTTCGATATATTTCCTATATCTACCGCCATCTTTACTTTACAAAAACGTATGTCTAGTGATAGCGATAGCATGTCTTCGTCTGATTCGGGTAGTGGGAGTGGAAGGTCAAGGGATGAGGATAGTGGCCATCTGACCGGTGAGGGGGGAATTCCAATGGAGGTTACTCTCAAAACTAGAGAGGATCCAGCAGAGGAGATTGCTGAGAACAATTTGCCGAAAAAGGCGGGTATGAATGGGTGGCCACTGACGTGCGAACGCAACATTCATTCTGGAAAGAGTGAGCATCATTGATTGTGTATGTCACGGCCAGGAAGGGGCCAAGGAAGGTTTCTTTTACATGTACATGTGCCACTTATCCCAACTACATATGCGAGTGCCATTCGACGACTTCATGATGGGGGTGCTTTGCTTACTGAACATTGCCACTACCAAGCTGCATCATAATAGCTAGGGCTATCTTCAAGCATTCCGGGTTTTGTGCCGGTGTCTATACCTCCAGCCTTCCCCACAATGTTTCCTATATTTTTACGATACTCGGCCTAAAAGTCCAATTACTTGGCTGTCATTAATAAGCCGCCTAGGGATAAGCAAGTTGGACGCCTGCTCCCAATCTTTCAAGCATTTCAAAGACAGGTTTTTCAAAGTTGTAGTAAACAAGCGAGATCGTTCACTTTTTAATAATGAAGATGGAAGTACAAAATTTCCGTTCAATTGGACCGACAACCCGTGGCGGTATAAGGATATGAAGAGGGAGGAGTTATCGGTGGCTGATAGAGAAGTGGTGGAGGTTTGATGAGATTTAGCGATAAAATGTCCACTAACGATATAGTTAGGGTTTATTTATCCATGCATCCACTTGTTGATTTAGAAGGTATCATTTTGTGTTTTCATCGTCATGTTTTATTCGAGAGAGATAACCGTTTATGTTGTAGGTCACATGGCTTAGTCAGGAAAGAAGAGATAAAGGAAGGTGGACAAGCCAAGGTGGAAGAGCTTCAGGAGGAGTTGAAGGTGCAGGCCGCCAAGCATGCTGAAGAGAAAGCTGCCTGGGAAAAAGAGCGGGAAGAGTGGCTGGCGGGGAGGAAGCGGTTGGGCTCATAGAAGGTTAGGTGTCTGGGCTTTGAGAAAAAGCTCAATGAAAAAATTCTTATATGAAGACAAATTATGATGAGTTGAAAGAAAAGAACGATGGTCTCGAGAGTGAGCTTGAACATTTAAAGGGTCATATCATTCAACAGCACATAAACGTGGCCAGTACTGATTACGTGAATCTTGCGGATGATAGGGCCAAAGTGGTGGAAGTGGATGCTGATGTTGCTGCTTAGGATCCTTTTTATATTTTGATTTTTATTCAGTACAAGTTTGTAATAATTTTCACATTTATTCGTCCGTGATATTATAATTTGATGGTTGCTTTGTTGCATCTATCGTGTTGTTTTGATACCATTTATTTTTTTACTTTGATCGTGTGTGAAGCACTTACGATTTATTGATTGTTCATTTCGTTGGATGTGATTATGTAATGAGCTCGACCCAGGTCGCTTACTTTGGCAAGTGATGGGAGAGCTTAAGAAAATTATTTAGTGAGAGTGAGTATTCGACCCGGGCCGCTTAATTTGGTAAGTGGTTGGGGACTTAAGAAAATTATTCATTGAGAGTGATTGTTCGATCTAGGCCGTTTACTTTGGTAAGTAGTGGGGAACTTAAGAAAATTATTCATTGAGAGTGAGTATTCCACCTAGGCTACTTACTTTGGTAAGTGGTGAGGAACTTAAGAAAATTATTCAGAGAGAGTGTTTGACCCAGGCCGCTTACTTTGGTAAGTGGTGGGGAACTTAATAAAATTATTTCGAGCGAGTGTTTGACCTAGGCCGCTTACTTTTGGTAAGCAGTGGGAAACTTAATAAAATTATTTCGAGCGAGTGTTCGACCCAGGTCGCTTACTTTGGTAAGGGATGGGGAACTTAATAAAATTATTTATTGACAGATGAATCTGTAATAAACCCTTGTTTTTATTGATAACTTGGGGTGTCTCGTTAAAAACTCCTCAGCCAAAACCCTCCTTAGGGAAAAAATGTCACGTGAGGAAAAAGAGTACACCTTAGGTTACAAGTTGTTTGTCATGATTACATTGGCAAGTTTAACTAAAGTAAAATTTTAAGTGAGATACATTCCACGTGTTCGATATCTCATCTCCTGATAATTGTTCTAACTTGTAAGCACCTCCTCTTGTGTGTTCACGTAGTGGCAGAACTTGACCAAAAATTCTAGGGGGGCTAAATTATATTTGTTACATATAAATTATTTTTTTAATTAAAAAAATTAATTTCCTTACATCATTTTTTTTATTCAAAATAAGCACTCATGACAATAGAATCTAAACAATATAACAATAATATATATGAAAGAGTAACATAAAGTTTATCAATAAAAGTTACCTTTATTCAGAGTGCTCCTTTATGCTCTTTCAATGACTTGAAATCTTCAATAATTGAATCAGAGCTAAAGTTAGTTGCAATATCCTTTTGAATATAGATTATCATAGTGCTTGCTAAAAATTCAGCCTCCATCTTATTTCTCAACTTGTTCTTGATTATTTTCATTGCAGAAAAAGATCTTTCAGTTGTAGCTGTAGAAACTAGAAGAGTCATGATAAGACGAAGTAATCTATCTATCAAGTAGTAAACTTCAGACTTTTTTGTTGTTGCCAAACATGTACATAACTCTTGTATTGTTGATAAATTCTTCAAATTTGAATCTTGACGAGCATCAATAATGAAATGTTGAAGTTGAAAAGTCAAATTAATCTTCTCTTGCTCATTGAAATCCATGGGATAATATTTTTCCACAAGAGTGCAAATTTTATCAATATTAAAAGCTTTATAAGCATCCTTAGGATCCAAAGCAAAGCTTAAAATTAATAACTCCATTGCTTGGTCATTAAATCTACAATTTAACTCTTGTAATTTCTTATCAATGGTAACAAAGAATATTTCAACTTTGAAATAATGCTCCACTATAATATGATCCTTTTGGTGACGAGAGCATCCTTTCCTTGCTACATAAGAAGCCCCAAAATTAGGTACCTCAATATGATGTTTTTCACAAAAAGAAGTCACATTTTTTAATAACTTATCCCAACCATTTTCTCTCAAGTTTTGAATAAGTCCTTTTGTAGAACAAACTAGATGCATAGCATTAACTATATCCTGAGATTGTTGTTGTAATGCTTGACAAAGAACATCTATTATCCCCATAATTTCTCTCATCAAATACAAGATTAGTATAAACTCAAATGAGGTCAAGCTTTTGTAAGCATTATCAGCATCACCACGTTGTGAATAAGTAGATCCATCAACAGTAATTTTTTCTAGAACTAAACAAGTTGCATCATACATATTGATCAAGC
>Ga0209589_1003665_pt1 | contig 26807 bp, 10 predicted proteins | sample CowpeawhiteBW_FD_187525 | JGI IMG/M metagenome (GOLD analysis project Ga0209589, IMG submission 187525) | Root nodule microbial communities of legume samples collected from California USA - Cow pea white BW (SPAdes) (version 2) | ecosystem: Host-associated > Plants > Roots > Nodule | place: USA...
ACCATGAATAGTGACGGTCACGTGTCACTTCGTGTTTTTCTTTTTTTACATTTTTTTAAAATTTTTTAAAATTTTTAAAATTTTTAAAATTTTTTTTAAATTTTTTTTTAAATTTTTTTTAAATTTTTTTTTAAATTTTTTTAAAAATTTTTTAAATGTCCACGTGTCAACCTAGCAGCGTGTCACGTGTCAAAGTCAATGTTCTATATTCAATTTGGTCCCTATATTTTTTATTTTTGTTAAATTTAGTCCTAATTTTTGTTAACATAAATCAATTTGGTCTCTTCCCAAAATTGAAACCAAATTTAATTTTTATATTAAAATTCACATTTTTTATTAAATATTTTTATATAATATATTAAAATTCACATCATTATAACTTTGATATAAAAATTAAATTTGGCCACATCTTCGATAGAGACAAAATTGGTCAATTTTAAACAAAATTGGTCAATTTTAAACAAAATTGGGACTAAATTGAACAAAAATAACAAATATAGGGACCAAATTGAATATAGAACATTGACTTTGACATGTAGTACGCTATTGGGTTGACACGTGGACATTTAAAAAATTTAAAAAAATTAAAAAAATCACGAAGTGACACATGGCGGTCACTGTTCATGGTCGTTAATGATTTAAACGGTGTTAGCAAAAAAGGACCCAATTGAATAAGATTGACGAAAATTTGGATCTATTTGAACACAAAACCAAAATTATGACTTATTTAATAAAACTTGACAAAAATTAGGACCAAACAGGTATTTAACCTTAAATTTTTAAATAATCCACGGTAGAAATAGAAGAGAAAGTTCTTGTACCTTAATTTCATTTTCATTTTGAAGTTTCGCGCTTTGCTCTTCTTTTTCATTTCGTCCCGAAAGTCCATGAAACGGTTCTCTCTTTCACCGCCTTTATCCCCACAACGGTTCTATCTTTCGTCTCACAGGGTCGCGCCTTTATCTATCATTTTCATTGGTTGTCTCCCATGAGGTAGACAAACACACTTGGAGGATTGTTGTTGGCGACTTTGATCTCTTCCCTGAGGTTGGCTCTATTTTCTCTCTTCAATAACTTCCATGCCTAAATTTTTTGTTTGGGACTCTTCTGCCTTCATTCCTGATTTTCTTTGGTTGTGTCGCTAGGGATTGATTTTTCGTTGGGGTTTGTTTTGGGCGTCAATGCGATTTAAGAGCTTTGGAATTGGAACCCATCGAAGGAGATTAGTTTTTTATTTTTTGCGCTTGAAATTTTGTGATTCAATGTTTCATTTTGGAATAGAAAATTGAATGCTTTGCACTGATATTTTGTTCGCTTCATTGGTGCAAAGGCTTGTGCTATGTATGTTGGTGTTGTGGTTTCACACTAGTCAATGGAAGAAGCCAATGAACAATTGAAGTAATGGCACTTATACAACAATAGGACCCAAACCAATAGAATAGAACAATATAGCATATATGACAACAACAAAAAATCCATAAAACAAATCAAACTTGGGGTTGCAACAACTACTAAAATAGTGGCAAAGTATTAAATACCAAACATAGACTACTTATGTGACAAACGCAGTGCAACTTTTTTCATAAATATAATACATGACTTGCTACAAATTCAATTAAACATCTACATTTGTCCACAAAGTCTGTATACATTTCCTCATCCAAAACCCACTAACAGTGCTAATAAGTGAACATTCCTTAACAAGCTCATAAACCCTACCAATAATATCCTCATCCAATGATACATTCATCAACACAAACCACACCACAACAAGGAATTCGTAAAAAAAAAAAAAAAAAAAAAAAACAAAAAAACAAAAAAAAAAAAAAAAAAAAAAAAACTACAAAAAAAAAAAAAAAAAAAAAAAAAAAAAAACAGGGGATTCCAATTAACCCTAAACAAAAAAGGAAAAATATCACTCCAAAACAAAGATGGTGAAAGAATGAAACTACCTCCAATATAAAAAGTATCCATCGATGGAAGAACGAAAAGTCTATTAGGAATCTAAGTATGAGTCTAAGTCCCACATTGATCAGAAATGAGAAATAGAGCACCATATAAGGATGAAGGCAAATAAACCCATCGCCTTAAGGTTTTGGGTTAAGAGTGGTGTCAGTGCCTTATATGGTTGAGTTCAGGTCTCATTAGTGTTTGTTCTCCCTAGTGAAACCCCTTCCTTATAAACCTAACAAGTGGTATCAGAGCCGGTGGTTAAAACCAGCTCAGACGAGTGTAGTATGGTCCTAGTATCGAAAGTTTTCCTAAGAGTGTGGGTCAGGTAAGCGTGTCCTATTAAAGAAAAGAACGGTGGTACAGAAAAGGGCAGAAAAGGAGTACTCGTGGTTGGAAATGCTTCCGTTGGAGGTGGAGTATACCAATGTGGTTGAAGGGACTCACCCTTGAGGGGGAGATTGTTAGGAATCCAAGTGTGAGTCTAAGTCCCACATTGACCAGAAATGAAAAAGTAGAACACCATATAAGGATCAAGGCCCATAAACCCATCACCTTAAGGTTTTGGGTTGAGAGTGGTGTTAGTGCCTTCTATGGTTTGACTCAAGTCTCATTGGTGTTTAATCTCCCTAGTGAAACCCCCTCTTTATAAACCTAACGAAGTGGCCCAGTAAACCAGAGTCCACCGTCCTCCATGTATTTGTCATCCACAAAACCACCCATTAAACTCTAACTATTTAATAAATATGTGGTAAATAGGAACAATGACAACTAGAAACTTTGTCTCTATCGCACAAGAAAATGAAAAGAAAAAGGAAAAAGAAGAAGCAGACCTTTTGATTTCTAAACTAGGAGCTTTTGATAAGTAATCTCTAGATGAGAACCAAATGGAACAATGTGAACTGGGAACATTTAGGGTTTCGTTCAAGAAACTGAGAAGAGAAAGGAACATTTAGGCAGAGCTTTTCATCTGCAAACTAAGGAAACTACGAAGGAACTTCCCTTTCACGCACATAACATCGAAATGACAAAAAACAAAAAACTATGTAAGAGTAACATAGATTTTGTCAAAGTTTGTCAAATAAAACTTTAACAAAATATCGTTTTCCATTAACATAAATTAATTTAAGATTCGATTTTTTTTAATTTGCTTTTTGTAATTTTATTTATAGTTCATCTGCATAAACAATATCTGTATAGAAACAAAAACAATATAAATTAGCTTGGAGCAGTGCACCTTTATTATATATAATTTTAGATAACACCAAATTAATGCATGCATAGAAATGATAGGTTTAGAAAATTAATATACATCTTTAATGTTATTGGAGAATTCATTTTGTTATTTATCTTTTATTTTATAAAATTATTATTATTTTATAAAAATATTAAAATTACTTTTTTTTTCTTTTCTAGTATTTTAGTATTTGAGAAAAAAATTAAAAGAAGAAAAACAATTTTTTATTCAAGATTTTATTAGTTTTTTGTTTTTTTTTCTATCCTAAATAGATTGTGGTTTTTTTTTCGTAAGCAAGGAAACAGAGAAATTATTGTTAGAGTTGTTCTGACGTAGGTTGTCTTCTCTGACGATGAAGTGGTGCTGGGTGGGGTTGCATTGCTGACCAAAACAAGGGTTTTGTTTTAATCTGCTATGATGAGTGTCTCGTAGAGCAACTTTTTGTCTAGTTGTTACATTGAAGTTACTTTTCTAAATCTTTAATTTTTATTGTGGTCACAACTCTTTTTCTGTTTGTGGAAACTTAATCATAACCATATATCAATGTCCCACTTGGTTTTGTTGAATATGTGTTGTATGTTTGACAAATTTATACGTATTAATTTAAAATTTTGATGATCGATAATCTTACAATTAATTTATTAATATACATTTAAGTTTATTAGACGTTAAAAATTGATAAAAAAAATAGTGAAAAATTAATTTATTGGTATATATTAATATTTATTAGATTTTTAAATTTTAACTTTTAGAAGTTAAGAATAAAAAAAGTATAGGAACTAATTAACTTTAAAAATTTATTTATTAATCTATAGTAATATTTATTAGGTTTTTAAAATATAAATTTAGAAGTTAGGAATAAAGAAAATGATACGGATAACACTTGATAACACATTTATCACAAATTTGATAACACTTTTTATCGCAAACTTAATAACACTTTTTTTTGTGTGTTATATTGAAATGGGGTATTATTAATTTATGTGAATAAAATAGATATTACGTCTTACACTTGATTATTCTTACTCCTTTAAAATATTTTTCTGTATATTTTTTTTTTCACATAAAAAAGTTTGGGTATAATTTCAAGTGTTCAATTGACTAAGTTCTTCATCTAGTAGGTACTATAAAAATTATTATTTTTTATTATTCTTTATCCTTAATTTTTGTTTTATTTGAAAAAATTTTGTTTTGTTATAAAATCTTTCATTATCTGTGAACGGTTAAACTATTTTAATATCTAAAAAACATTATCAAAAAGTATTTTTTATCTTATCACATTTTTAGATATATATTTTGTTCCTGTGTTCGATTTTATTCGATTATGATCGTTTGATCATTTTTATTTATTTTTTTATTTGTATATGTTGTTTATTTTTATTATGTATATTTTAATAACTTTTATGTAATTATTTTTATTTTATTTTATTCTCACAAGCATAATTTTACCATCGCAATTGCATAAAGATATTACATTTACTATAATACTACGTAAACACAAGTGTTATCGCGCCTGTGTGTATACATTTTTTAAATATGCGTGTTATTATATTAGTGGGTGATAATACTGTAATGTTATTAAGTTAATATATAAATTAAAATTATATTTATTAGAAATGAAGTGAAATATATGATAACAGATGAAAGAATAACCATTAATAAATAAAGACAAAGAGAAGAAGAAGAGACATCCGATTTTATAAAAATCTTGTAAAAATAACGATCAATTTTTAAAAATTTAATAAATTATTATATTTAAAGGGTAAAATGGGTATTTTGAAATGTGGACACAAAATGGGGAATCCCTTTTATATATTGTTATAGATAATAATTTAATATTTTCATAAATCTTGTTTACACCATCAAACATACATTGAAGTTCAAAAAATAAAATATTTATGTCTAAATTTCAATTATTATTATTTTAATATGTTTTCTCTGTGTGATTTCGTTCGATATATTTTTATCGGTGTATAAGAAAAGAGTTTAAAGATGCATTTTAAATATTTTTAAACTCCAATATTTATTTTCCTTTTATAATTTTCTAAAATATGATTTTTACTTTATCAATTTTATTTCATTAATATTTGCAAACTTTATAGAAATTTTGGTAGTCTTGAAATTTTATTTATGTGTAATTGTGAAATATTTTATATAATTCTTTCACTTTTATCCAATTTTATTTGGTATTCTAATTTAAAATTTATATCATTATTTATTTCTAAATATTTGACACTAATGATATGAGAATGTGTCTTTTTTATATTAAATATTTGATAATATTATGTTTCTTTGATGTGATTTTTACTTGTTATCAAAAAATAAGTAATTAATATTGAAACACAAAGAGAGAGCATATATGATGTTACGAATCTAAGTGTGAGTCTAAGTTTCACATTGACTATAAATGAGAAAGTAGAGCACTATATAAGAATAAAGACCCATAAATTCATTGCCTTAATGTTTTGGGTTGAGAGTGGTATCAATGCCTTGTGTCGTTGGGCTCAGGTCTCATGGTGTTTGTTCTCCCCAGTGAAACCCCCTCTAAAAAACCTAACATATGGTCACATTTACAAATATACCAGTTACTCGATGGGGATGTGAATGATACAAAAAACTTATATTTGTTGGGAATGAGATCGGGATGGGAATAGATTCTTACTTTGAGGATGAGTATGAGATAATAAAACATGTTCACATCCTGTCCCTTTGTAATTTCTATTTGAGGTTTAGTTCAAATGATTAAACATTAATCATTTATATTAAATCTCTTGAATTATCTGTTTGGACTTGAAAACATTATTTTTCATAATTTATTAGTATGTGTATATTGTAAGTATACAAAAATTTGATAAAATTTCAGGTTGAATAATTTTGTATTATTTTTCGGATGCATCCTTGACTATGATCATGATTACTTTCATTCATGTATTTCAAAGATCAATGTAAAATGGTATCAAAATTTTACCAAATTTATGATAGTAGGTTTCTTCGTGCATGTGTTAGTGAATTATGAAAAATGTTTTCTTGAATGAGTAGAGCCTTATCTTGAATTACAAAAGTGAGAATAATAGGAAACTTGTTACATAATTCTGGATCAAAGTTGAATAGATACATGTCACATTAGTAAAGATGATAAAAAGAAAAGTTACCGAGGTACAATATTATGCTCAAGAAAACAAAATACCTATTAACGAGAAATAATATTCATGCTTAATATTATATTATATTTTATATTTACACTTTTTTTTTTCAATTGACGTATTAAACACTTTTGTTGGATGTAGTTGTTTCATTTGATATCCTCAAATGCAAAAATAATGTGAGATAAATCTTTATCTGATAAGTTTGTACTTACACATACTATAAAACATTCAACATTTCAATGAATTTGTCAATGAAAGCATCATACAATTCATATCGTATCATATATTGCTTTAGGTACTTCTATTGAAATAAAATGTAGTCTTCCTTTTTTTTCCTTTTAAATTATTTTCAATTGTAAGTAGGATAAGGTTGTAACTATCATCTAATCACTCTAGAAAAAAATTATCATGTAAAAATATGTTTGCAAGAAGAGGATTTTCACTTCTATTATTTATCTTAAATCTTTCACCAATACCAAAAATTGATAATAAAAAGTGTGTTTAAAAGATAAAAAGAAAAAAACATATATCATCTTTAATATTAAAAAAAAAACAAATATTTACTTTATTATATGTTGTTTTCCAAAATTTAGTGTTGCTGGTACATGAGAAAATTATTGGAAGTTATATAAACGGTGTAAACCTCACCTTACAAGTCAATTTTGTAAAATTGGATTATATTTAAAGTCTACTTTTTAACATAGTATCAAAGTCATCTAACAAAGATGATTGTTTACAAAATTTATTGTTTCACCTATTAATAGCTTTTATCAGATTATCTACTAATATCTAGTCTCATACGCTTAAGAACTTATATGTTTCAATGTAAAAAGAAAAATATGTTGAAAGTCTCACATTAATTATAGATAAAATCAATTTATAATATATATATATATATATATATATATATATATATATATATATATATATATAAATACAAATCTTATGATATAATTTTATAAGATTTAATTGGTTTAACCTGTAATTCCTAAAAAAAATGTATTATTTAAATCTACTTTCCCTTTCTAATTCTTTTATCTTGTTAACTAAAAAAGATGAGCCAATGTTTGATTACATTTTAGAATATTTATTTTCTTAAATAAGATGGACGTACTAATAAAAATTAACTCTCATTTTAGTTAGCAGGGAATAATCATTAGCGTTGCGAAGCAAATCTAAACGGGACAAAGAAATTATTCTAGCATGAGAGTTTGTCAGAGTCATTGATGAGAAAAGGAAGAAGATAAGAAACAAAATGGAAAGGTAGTTACACATATATCTCAACATACCCGAATTTCTTATCACTTTGGATTCAATCTTGTTTTGGATAACGATCTTTAGTATCGCCATTCTACACATACACTCTAGCCACTACTTTTGAACCATGAAATAAAAAAAGTACTCGTACAAACTCAAATTTAATGCATTAATCGAATAGGTGAATGCATTTAAAGTGTTTCTCACTCAATTCATTTATGCTATGCCAGAATCCTCATCCTCTTATCCATGATATGTTTATTATCATCTCCACTGTCAAAGAAAAAATATATTAATAAAGTATCTCTTTAGTGCAAGGAAAGATTAAAAGAAAATTTTAATCGATATTTAAAATGTAAAAAAATTAAAGATAAAGAACTAACTTCTTTTTAGCTAGTAAAATTGAAGAAAAATAATTAAACTAAAATATGAAAAAATATAGTGTTGGTTTTTATATTTTTTGTGGTCATATATTTTAAAATACTTATTTTAATCTTTTTAAATTTTTAAAATTTGGTGAATATAGCAAACCTCCACCTCAATTTCTCTTTGAGATTTTTTTTTTCTCTCTTCCTTTCGTTGTCTTCGCCACCTGTCTCCTCGCGCACTCTTTCATACGGGCCTTAAAATTTATGATATTTGGGGCTAAAATTCAAACATATATAGTATTAAGATTTATGTAAAATACTTTTTTTGTTATCCTTTTTTCGTTATACGATCACATATTATACAAACAGTATATTTACAAGAAAGATATTAAATTTTGTAAGGCATACAAAATTATAAATGTAATCATATAGCATTTTAATTACAATATTTATAACTATAACAATGAATATTAGATTTCCCGTTTTATGTAAAGATTATTTTAAAATTATTCTTAAATATATATTTTTTTCTATGTATATAAGTCACACAATATCTGACTCTCCTCCAACCATTCCATTTAATTTTTATATTTTCAGAGTCTTTTCCATCATATTTTTTATGACTTTTAAATTATAATATTTAATACTGACTTAAATTAATTTTTAAGATTTTGAAAAAGTGTGAACACATATATTCTCAATTGTTAATTGCATTATAATTTCGTAGTTGATAGATTAACACTAATGTAACGAAGAGTTTTCACATCAAATTTGTTCCAAACTTAACTTAAATTCTTCTACCAATTTTTCAACTGAAACATATATAGACAAAGTAAAAAGTGAAAAGTTTTTTACTTCGGTTCCTTACCGAAACTTATACTTTCAAACTAAGTATTGATTGTCGTACTAACAGAAGCCTAAAACAATTAAAAAAGATTATAAAAGTATATATAAAGCAATAGGCATTGGTTCACTATATGCTCCTGTTTGTCTATAATCGAAGACTATTTCATATATTTTTTTAAATGTTTCTTTTGTTTTACTTTCTGCCTACATAACGAATATGGACTTAAACAAAACAATTAGATATAAACCAGATATAATAATTAAGGATGAACAAAAAATATAATTTTTTTTATATGATTCATTTATGTTTTGATATGATCTATTTAAGATCTATTTTATTAAAAATTAAATTTATTTAAAATTTATTTTATTGGATATGGATATTAATATGATATACATTTTATATATTTTTGTAGATTGTGTATCTATTATTTAAATTTAGATTTTCAAATATGGATAATTCAAAAATTTAATTTAAATTTTCAATCTACATTTTTAGTTAGATTAGGATGAAGGTCGGGATGACTCATATTTAGCAGAGTCGGCACGACCCAAATTTGGTCGTATTTGGTCGAATTAAGTTGTGTCGGTTCCGATAAAAATTTGACCCAGTCAGTCTTGGATCAAATTTGACCGTATTCAACTGAATCAATCTCGACCCAAATTTGACCACATTGGATTGAGTCGGCACCAAACGAAATTTGGCCTATGCGACCGAGTCAGCCGTTACCAAAATTTGGTCGTATTCAACATAGTTGGCTCTGGCCGAAATTTGGTCGAGTCAACCCTAACGTAAATTTGGCAGAGTCGGTCTTGGCACAAATTTGGTAGTATTCGGCAATGTCGACCTCAAAAAGAAATTTAGGCGTTTCAACCGAGCCGATCAGGGCCAAAAGTTGGTAGTATTTAGCAAGGCTGACCCCAGCTGAAATTCAACCAAATTTAGTCGACTCAGCCCCAATCAAAATTTGACTGAGTTGGCCTTGACCCAAATTTTGCCATATTCGGTCGAGTCGACTCTGGATAAAATTTGGTTGTATTCGGCATAAAACGAAATTTGGTCGTATTCAGCCGATTTAGACACAACCAAAATTTGGTCGTATTTAGCCGCGTCGGCCCTGATTGAAATTCAGTCGAGTTAGCCCTAGTCGAAATTTAGTCGAGTCGGCCCCTGACCTAAATTTATCAATATTCGTCGATTCAGTCTCAGACGAAATTTGGCCATATTTAGTCAAGTTGGCCTCGATCGACAAATTCAGTTGAGTCAACCCCAACTGAAATTTGGCCGAGTAGGCCTTGACCCAAATTTTGCCATATTTGGCAGAGTCGACTCTGACTGAAATTTGGCCATATTAGGCTAAGTCGGTCCTAACCGAAATTCGGCCAAATCCAGTCGAGTTGATCTTAACAAAATTTTTTCCTAGTTTACTCTGACCCAAATTTGGCCGTATTCGGCCACGTCTTCCCTGACCGAAATTCGGTCATATGTAGCCAAATTGTACCATGTCGGGCTTGACCGAAATTTGAACATATTTGGCCGAGTCCGTCCTGATTGAAATTTGTTCAAATTTGGCCGAGTCGATCCTAGCCAAAATTCATCTGAATTCAACCGAGTTGGCCCCAATTAAAATTTGGTCGAGTCGGCTACAATTGAAAATCAATTGAGTTAGTTTCGTGCGTAAATTCGGCTGAGTTGGTCCCGACCAAAATTCTGCCAAATTCGATGATATCAGCCCTAATGACACATGTTTTTTAATATTCAATTTAAATTTTTTTTATAAAAAATGAATTCTGAATTTTGAAATTGATCCAAATATTTGGATCTGAATTTAAAAAAAAAATATAAACTAGTTTTGCTAAAAAATGGAATTTTGATCAAAAATATGATCCAATTATTTGTATATGAAATTAGTGTAGATTAAATCATTAAAAATTCAATCCATAATCACCCCTAATCAAAATAAAAATAAATTTTAAATATACTACTCGATGAAAAAGTCTACTAAAATTAAACCACAAATTACCTAAATCTTAGACTTAAAGCATAAGAAAAACAACAAATTGAATTTCATTAAACGTACATCATTAAAATTGTTTGCTTTAGTTCAACCAGATCATTTTTTTTTCTGGTTATCTTGGTTAAATAAAAATGTAATAACAAAATTTCTCTATTTATTTAACAACTTGATTAATCAGAGGGACTTTTTGTTTTCTCTCGTAAACATTGTGCTCCTCTTTCCTTTAATTTTTATATATTTTAAACATTTCAGTAGCAATTAAAATTATCAATATGGTAAATTTTATTATTATTATTATTATTATTATTATTATAATAATAATAATAATAATGCTGTTGCAAAATTATGACATTGTTATTTTTATGTCGAAGGGAAATTTTACTAAACATAAAGGATTAAAAGGAATGTTATTAAAGATAAGAGTCCTAAAGCGTCATCTCTCCCTGAATCGGTCTAATTCAATTCATTTGTTCACATCAATCAAACGATCATTATAAATAAAAAATAAACACAAGATAATAAGACACAAAAAAAAAGGTAAACTAATATACAAAATATTTAATTATTTAAAAAAATACAATTGTCAATCATACCTAATTAAACACATCAATCATAAAAAAATACTATCATAATCCATATAAAAACTTATGTATAACTCAATTATAAATATACATGCATTGATTTCGAAATCTTACAAATTGTGCAACTATGGTAGCATCTACAACTCTCCATATTTATAATCCATACACAAATTCCAGGTCTTTACGGTTAAAACCTAAAAAATACAACGCAAGTGAGATAAAATTAACCTACCAAACTTTCAAAATTGAATTTTGTATCAAGATTATTAGTTAATTCTACTCTAGTATAATTTCGAGTTGGATTATCTTTCAATAATAATATTTAGTAAAAAGAACTTTGGGAATATAAATATTGTGGATCTATACTAAAATGTTTAAAAGATTTTTTCTTTAAAATAATTTGTGACACATTTTCTCTTTTTTCTTTTAAATTAATTTTCAGAATGGTAAAATTTAAATTCTTTATAAGGAAAACTTCTGAAATAGGTTGAAATTTGAATAATTTGAAACTACATTTATTGAAAAAAAGAAGAAGAATGATTTTGTAAAAATATACAAAAGGAATATATTTATAACAATATATAAAGGGGATTCCCCTTTTTGTGTACACATTTCAAAATGTCAATTTTACCCTTTAAATATAATAATTTATTAAAATTTTAAAAATTGACCGTTACTTTTACAAGCTTTTATAAAATCGACCATCTTTGTTTTTTTTTCTTTATTTATCAATGGTTATTTTTTCATCTGTTCTGATATATTTCACTTTATTTTTAATAAATATAATTTTAATTTATATATTAACTTAATAACATTATAATATTATTATCTACTAATATAATATCATACATATTTAAAAAATATATACAGTGTAATAATTTATTTAAAAAATGCATACAGTGCGATAGCGCCGGCTTTACGCCAGAATTTATATAAATAACCGTTTGTTTTGTTATTTGGACCGGTCCATGTAGGTTAGGGATGCTATTTCCTGCACCCTCTTTTTGTTTTCCTGCACCTTTAATTTTTGAAACACCCGTTTTACCCTTGAATCAATATAGTAAAGTTAATCCTAATTTTTCCTACCCTATTTATCTTGTGCCCAACTCTGCATCCCTTGTATTCCCTTTTCCACTATCTTTTTCCCACCAACACTCCTTGCATCCCTCTTCTGAGAATTAATTTGGGAAGAGGGAGTTTTTATTGATTAAGAGGGTAAAATTTGTGTTACTATTTTGAAGAGATTTAGAAAGGGAAGGGAAAAGAGTAAATTTAGGAATGAAATGTGTAAAAATTTGTATGTGATGTGATAAATAAAAAATAAGTTTAATTAAAAAAACAAGATTATTAAATTGTTATTGATGTTAAAAATAATATAAAATTATATTAAAATGAATAAATTAAAAAAAATATTTTAATAAAAATATTTATATATTGATTTTTTTAATAAAAAGTTAAAAAATTTAGAATATTAATTATTATTGTAAAGATAATTTTAAAATAAATATTTTTATATTTTATATTGATAAAAAGAAATATACATGTGAGGATGAAAATATAATAGTATTTTATCATTAATTAGAAAAAAATAGAAAAATTGCATAATTCTACATTTTCCTTTTTTACTTATTCTCAAATTTTAGAAAGCAAATACCATAATCACCCTCAAATATTTGTTCTTTTATATATCAACACTTTATTCTCCTTTTCTCTCACCATGTTTTCCAGCAACTCACTACCATAGTCCTACACCGCACAAGGTTTTTCTTCCCCTTTCCAAGCACATATTTGGGCACCTGTCTCTTGTAATTTATGATGTCGCATCCAACAGATAGCATGGATTCATGTATCTCAACATTTATGGACACCTGTTATGTAGATATAGTGCATGCATTTAGGTGTCCATATCCACGAAAACAAGCATAGGGTAAGTTGGGGGAAGAAGAAGAAAGTAAAATCACATCAAAGTTCCGGATTCACCGATAGATTTTTTTTTTTTTAATATTTTTCAGATTAAATATTTAGAAAGATATTTTCAGAATATATAATACGAAATATATTTTTTACATATTTCAAAAATACTTTTAGATTTGAAATATTTTTCAAAACTATTTAATTTAATTTTTTTTTATTTCAGATAAAAAATTTCAGAACATATTTTCTACAATATCTAATTCAAAATTATATTTTTAACTAATGATAGTTTGAAAATTACAAATTGTATGGGGTGCAGGAAGAAAAAGTCCAGATTTGTAACAAAAACAAAAGAGAATACTTTTAAATTGTATTCATTCCATTTCAATACCTAAATCAACTTTTCTGGAAAAAAATAATTAAAATAATATATATATATATATATATATATATATATATATATATATATATATATACTTTATCCTCATTATATTTATTTTTTATCTTTTCTACCCTCGTCATCTTTTTTCTTTTTTTTCACATGTTCACACAATGCTATCATTTTTTACTTATCAAGAAAACAAAATCAAATTAATTTTAGAATTTATTTTAATTATGTTTAATATATCAAAACTATTTGTAAGTTTAAATTTTTTAATTTATACATAAATTTATCTTTTAATCTTAAACTATTTTGTTAATAAATTATCCTATAAAAGTTTGTTTTCAAATATTTGTTAATTATTTAATGAAATATTTAAAAAAATGATTTTAATTTATTGTAGTTTTTAAATTTTGATATATTTTTTTACGTGCCATGTGAAATATTATTTATTTTAAATTTTTTAGATAATTTAGTTTATTAATATTATCAATTTTAATTTTGTAAGAAATAAATATATGTAATTTTAGTTTTAATTTACTAATAAAATTAAAAAAAATATTAATAAACATCTAAAATTTTAAAAGTTAAAAATATATAAAAATATATAATTTTATAAATTTTGAAAAAAAAAAAACAAATTTATTAAAAACCGCTACCTATATTATTAACAAACATAATCAAATTAAGAAATATGTTTATATCAAATAAATCGAAATTTTTATACTTCAAATACTACTATTAAAAATAAAAGAAAATATAAAATGTAAATAAATTATTTCCCACGTAAATATTACACGCGGTAAATGTCAAATTTAATTTTATACTAAATAAATTTTATTATTCATTTTTTATAAATATATTTTTTATTATTTCATACTATCAATAGAAATTAAATAAATTATTTTAAATAATTTATATAGCATTTTATATTACTTATAATACTAGGGATATTTTGGTAATCTTATTCTTTTATCTATTAAAAGTTTTTTTCAATATCATACTCAATTTAATCACAAACTTTCATGAACTTCATTATCTAATCTACATCATAATTACTTCCTAATCTTTTTTATAAAAAAAATATAAACTTCACTCTCTAATCCTTCCAATCTCTTCCTCCCCTTCTCCCTTTAGTCTTTCCTCTCAAAATAACACAACTTAGTCTTTAGATTCGTTATATTTATTCAATTAATCTTTATATTCATTATTTTTATTCAATTTAGTCTCAATTTTAATTAGAAAAAACCAATTTTATCTCTTTCAAAGACCAAATTTAAACTTTTTATAAATATTATACTAATATTTTTTATAAAATTTACATTTTTATTAATTATTTTAAAAATTCAATTATAAATTATTTATTTAATTATAAACTGAATATAATTCCTAAATTTAATATTAAATAGAATATAATTATTTAAAATATTATTAGAATATAATTAATAAATATTTTCTTCCGGTAATTATATTCTAGATATAGTAATTTTTTTGAAATTGACATTTAAAATTATTAGAAATATTTTATAAGAATATACTAATATATCTAAATCTAAAACATTTAAGATTTTAATATCTAAAACACAATAAAAATATTAAATGTTAATTATAAAAGTTTTAGTAAAACATTTAATAATTACATTCTAATAATATTTTAAATTATTATATTTTTTTAATAATTAAATCTAATAATTATATTCGATTTATAATTAAATATAATAATGTATAATTAAATTTTAAATATAATAAAATTTTGTCTAATTGAAACAAAATTGTTCAACCAAAATTATGTATTAGAATTAAATTGATAAAAATAAAAAATATAAGAATTATATTGAACAAAAAAAATTACTTTGAACAAAAAAAAATAACATAAACATATAAACATATTCTATTCTGTGACACAGATGACACGTGCATAATTTTACTTTTAAATAAAAAAAATTAATAAAATAAAAAAAAAGAAAAAAGAAATTAACACGTGATATATAATGTATACATATATTAATTATTTAAATATAGTTAAAAAATTAATTAAAATTAACATATCTAATTAAATCCAAACGAAATAAAGATTAAAGTAAATAAAGAAAACGAAAATAAGGAAAAAAGTATATTTAACCGTTAACAAATTTTACATTTACAAAATGTTTAAAATTTAATTAACAGTAAGTATATAAGGAAAAAAGAAAAATATATTGATTTAAGTTAAGAAAAGTTCCTTGAAAATGAGAATGAATTATGATGAGATAGATGGATATGGTGGGGGAAGCGAAGGTATGATGAAGTTTGAAACAAACACTACAAACACATGGCTAATTAATGTGGCAGACAGTGGTGGCAGAACTTAGCTTTATGCACTGCACAACCTTAAAGCTGCATCAGTTACGACGTCGTCTCGCTACACCTGTACTTCCTCCAGAAAAACTTTGTTTTGGTGTGCATGCAGAGATCAGCCATACATGTGTCATGCTATCATACTATGCGGAGGGCGGTGGTACCCTACATCTATCTATCTGTACACCACCGCATCTTTCACCAATCTTCTCTTTACCAATTTCTTTCCCTTTGTCGATTCACTTCTCATTTTAATAAAAACTTTTCACAGTAAAATTAAACATAAAAAGATATAAGTCTTTCATCTCAACTTTTGTTATGAACATATAAATTAATTAATAGTTAACTAAAATATAAATATATAATCATAATTAGTTATATCAAATAATAAATGTTTAACATACAAACTATGAAATGCTAATATTATCATTTTTCTTTTCTTAAACCAAATGTAGTTTAAGAATGACAGTTTCTTGAAAAATCTTACTAAATTAATTTTAATATTTTCTTTCACAGAATAAATACTTTATTTTATGTTTTATAAATAACGACATTGTTATAATTTGTTTGAAGATAAACTTGAAAACAATAGCTAATGTTTCATTAAAATCAAACAAATATGTTTTTTTTAAAGAATGTTTTTCTTTTGTTAAACTTTTTCACAAACATTTTTAAAAATATACTGAAAATATAATTTGAGACAAACTATTTTTTTTTCAAATTAATGTATTTTACAATTTAATTTCAGTTTTTCTTATAATTAAAAAAAAATACTTATAAAGGTAATAAGTTTCAATTAAAAAATGTATCCATGTATTTACTGTTTAAATATGCGAGATATTTTATTTTATTTAGAGACAATAAAGTTTTAATGAACGTCCTTGAACTAAATAAGTTAAAGTTTCCTGATAATTGATATATACTTCAAGTATTAAAAGTAAAAAGGTTGTTTAAAATTTAATAAAATAATGGTTAATTTTCTATTTTGTTTCTTTCTATTTTTGATTAAAAATTAAAAAAAAATTTAAAATATAAATGATAGAAGAAAAAACAAGAGACAATAAACTTTATAATAATATGATCTAGCCAAATTTTTTTCTTTAAAAAACTATTATTGTATTGATGTGAAATTGAATAAAATTGTTATTGACATTGAAATTGATGGGAATATTAGTTACCTTTAAGATTTAAATAATTGAGTATACACAAAATAATTACCCTGACTGGTGATAAATTATTATGTAGATTACGTTCAAATATTAATTAGTTTGTTAGTATATAATAAAAAATTTCCATATGTGTCTCATAATGTCAAATCATGGATTCATAAACTCTTGAAGGTTTTGTTTATTTTTGAAACAAACACACTAAATTCCTATAGTCATGGTGTGTAATCATGGAGATGGTAATATTAATATACTAATTTAATAGCTCTAAGTTTTATATTCCTAACTCTCGTTTTTTTATTTACATCTTAACTTACTTTCATACGTTGAACTGAACGTTACATAATTAAATATATTTATTTATTTTAAATTTTAATTATATAAAATAAGTAATATCAATGCATGTGATAAAATACTGTCTAGAAAAGCTAAATTATGATTCAAACAGAGAAGATAACTTATTTATTATGCTCAATTAAGTCATTTCCCAATAATAATTTAATTCAAAGGAAAATAAAGAAAATTCAAATTTAAAATCTAGATTACACATGAAACGAGGAATTATATCTCAAGATGTATGAAGATCCTTTTCTCATAATTTTTTTTAGTTAACAATTACTTTGGTGATGTTCTTTCCTATTAATCAAAATGTGTGTTGTTGTAACAAGCAAACTGGTAAATCCGCCTCTAAAAGAAATGATAGAAACAAACAAAACACAAGTTAAATTGTGTTAATAAAAACTTTTTCCTTATTATCATACGAAGCTGAGATTTTTTTGTCTGAATACTTCTAAAAATGTGTGTTTTTTAAAACAAAAGGAACACGTACTCACACACCAGCATCTGCATCAACTGAGTAAATTGTTAAATCCATTGATCCTACAATGGAGACTTATATGGATGCTGCTTTAGATCAACAAATGAGCAAAGTTGAAGCTTGCTTAAAAATACTAGAGAACATTTTCGTTCTACTCTTTTTTTTTTTTTTTTTTTTTTTTTTTTTTTTTCCTTTCATTCACTCACCTTTTCTAATGATGACAGAAGGAGGAGTATTTTATGGTTGTTCAAAATTTTGCATCTTGTCTGAGAAGACTACAAATATTCTTATTTTTTTGAAAATATAATAATATTGGGAAAATTAATTAACCTACCTTAATTAACTTAAATTGGAAAAACAAATAACATTTAAAGGTATTTAGAGATTTTTTTGTTGGAACATGGTATTATAGTATTCCTCCTAGTGTAACAGCGGTTCATTCTGTTTTTGTCCGTGTTACTCCTCCACCTTCCTTCATAAGCATACACACCCTGCACCAACTCAACCCTGAATCTCCAAGCGCAATCGTTTTCTCACTTGTTCCACACCTCCAAAACCACTCTGATATACTTAAGCTTTCGGTTTTGGTAGCAAGAGCAGCATGCATGTTCTTTTCTCTGTGAAGAGACTCGCCTTCTCTGATCCCTTTTTGCCACACAGAAGAAGACTTTTTTCTTGGTTCAGTTTAGGTGTTGTAGCTTCTCTTGTTTTGTTGTCCCTCTTCATTCTTGGAAAATCCCTCAGGGTTCCCAAAGTTGCAGTCTTTGTTCCACAATTAAACACTATCGGTGCAAATTCTTCCCTTGCTTCTTGCCCCTTCTTGCCTTTCAACACTAGCCACTCTTCTTCCTCTGGGAGCAGCACTTCCAACTCTTCAAAGTCTGACGAGTACAAGAATCCTGTCAAGATTATTAAAGAGGGAAGTGCTGTAGTTGTGGATGGAACAAATGGGGTGAATCATGTGTTGGATGAAACAAAGAGTGTCAAGGGTTTGGAGAATTATAGTTTTTCTTCTTATTTGTTGTCAGAGAGTAGTAGCAAAGGAAAACAAGAAGGAGATTTGGTTGGGAAAAATAATTCAAGAAATGCAACTGTCACTCATTATGAGAAAATGCAGGATGGTTTACATGAGGAATGTGACATTTTTGATGGAAAGTGGGTAAGAGATGAATCAAAGCCATATTATCCTTTGGGGTCTTGTCCACATATTGATAGAGATTTTAACTGTCACCGGAATGGGAGGCCTGATGCAGAATATGTAAAATGGAGATGGCAGCCATATGGGTGCAAAATTCCAAGGTAGAGATATAATAATTGTTGGTAACGAATATTGAAGTGTTAATGTTAATCTAGAACAGAAGAGTAGCTTGTAATGGAATGAGGAAAAGAGATCAATATTTCATATTTACTGTAACAATGATGAGAAAGTAAGATATACGGTAAACACAATGTATGTATATGAAATTAGGACAAAGACTTTTTCATTATTATAAATTTTATGCAAAAGTGTTTGGGACATGATATGAATGTGATTGAAGAAAAAAGGTACAGTTATTGTTCTAGTATTTGATCAATTATTGATGTCATCATGTGATCTCTCAGTTTGAATGCAACCGATTTTCTGGAGAGGTTGAGGGGACAGAGGCTGGTTTTTGTGGGGGATTCACTGAACAGGAACATGTGGGAGTCACTTGTATGCATTCTCCGTGAAAGCATCAGGAACAAGAAACGGGTATTTGAAATTTCGGGAAGAAGTGAATTTAAGAAGAAAGGTGTCTATTCTTTTAGATTTGAGGTGAGTTTCCTTCACTTGTTTGATATTTGTCTAGTTGAATCTTGTAGCGTTATGGTGTCTTACTGTAATTTCTTTGCTGTATTGTAGGATTATAATTGTTCGGTGGACTTTGTTGCTTCGCCATTTATTGTTCAAGAGTCAACTTTCAAGTCCAAAAATGGATCATTTGAGACATTAAGACTGGATTTGATGGACATGACTAAGACCAGGTACCAAGATGCTAATATCATAGTCTTCAACACAGGGCATTGGTGGACCCATGATAAAACATCAAAAGGGTGAGTTCAATTTCTTATACACCACATTATCTGATGTTTGTAACTGTGTAATGTGAGATTGATTTATCAATCAAATATTTATTTCTCGTCTTCCTTTCTCCTTAATTTATCTTCTGTTATATATTGCTTGCTTCATGTGCTCCAAATAAGCACTTTTCTTTTCTTTTTTTCTTCATTTTGCTGTCATCTGGTACTGCTACAGAGAAGATTATTATCAGGAAGGAAACCATGTACACGCAAGACTCAAGGTTCTGGATGCATACACCAGAGCCTTGACAACTTGGGCTAAATGGGTTGACAGAAAAATCAATGCCAATCAAACTCGGGTTTTCTTCCGAGGATACTCAGTCACCCATTTCTGGTATTGTTCTCTTTTACATAGTTTCCACAATTCAATCGAAGCTTGTTTCTAACTGGAAATAAATATCTGCTACTTAGGAATACTTATTTACCAAGGCCCTGTCTCATCTATATTAATTGTCTCATTGTTCTTTTGGCTATCCACAATTATGTCTATGCAATAGTTGATGGTGACTTCAGTGGTATATTTAGTAATGTAGAGATTCATATGCATCTGTTATACCATGAGTAAGTTGTAATACTCTCTGCAGGGGTGGGCAGTGGAATTCAGGAGGACAGTGCCATAAAGAAACTGAGCCAATATTAAATGAAACTTACTTACAAAAGTATCCTTCAAAAATGAGGGCTCTAGAAAGTGTGATCCAACATATGAAAACCCCAGTAGTGTATATGAATATAAGTAGGCTTACAGATTACAGAAAAGACGGGCATCCTTCAGTATACAGAAAGGAGTATAAGAAATCAATGGATCAGAACTCTACTGCACTATTCGAAGACTGCAGCCATTGGTGCTTGCCTGGGGTACCAGATACTTGGAATGAACTGCTATATGTTTCACTCTTAAAATATGGAACAGGAAATTGGAAAAGCTGAACAAGTTTCCTCATAATCATTCCACTACCAGTTTCTTATTCTTTTTGCATAGTTATAGTAATATTCGACATATGTATGCTATGAGTTTTTTGCTGCATGCCTTTAGTGATAGTTTGATTAGAATGAACAAGATAGCGAGGGAAGGAAACAGGGATAGTGGATTGGCTTGCCTTGCCAATTCTTCCCATGATTCTGAGATTCCAGATTTCTTAAGGTGTTTGTTTCCGGGAAAAAAGTAAATGGATTTTGTATTCATGTATGTAGTGTTTACAAGCACAAATCATAATACTTGGAATGGTACGAAATTTTTATGTTTTATTTAGTTTTATGTGAATCTATGTGATACATCGGTTATAGAAAATACAGGATCAAATTTGTGCAAAAGGGTAGTTTTTTTATGATGGTCTAGGATTTGAGATTCTATTTTATGAGACACAATGGCTTATAAGTATGGTGAAATCAAATTCTCTTCCAATTTCCTAATGGGGCTTGAGATTCTATTTATGGGACAAAATGACATGTCTTTTAAACAGTATATTCTTCTGACATTTAATTATTAGTAGAAAATATACAAGGGTATATGGTGATGAATGTGTTTCGTTGTTCCAAATTTTAGCTCAATATATTTCATGAACCATTGAACTCAGTTTTATTGGTTAATTCAAGCTCCTTTAGTTAGCATCCATAACTATCAATTTCACTTATTACCTGTACATTACAATAGAAACATTGTTATTAAGATTACTTCGGATACATATCTTAATCATGTTCAATAATTATAATCATTTTTACCAAAATTTAACCGCCACTTGTAGAACTAGTTCAAAGACAGATAAACACTGTCTTTGACGGGTGTCCGTATTAGTTGTAACCATGTTCAATGAGATTCTTTCACTTTCTAAGACAAAAAAGGTGGTAGCAAAGTGTATGTTGAGGTGAAAAACAAACACTCAAACACTAGTGATTGACTTCATATTAATTTTAGCAAATAAAAGTTCCATTTGTGAGTGTTGTTTTTGACAGGGTTAATCTCAGTAAAATCAGAAAGTGGAGTGCAAAAGTGGGTTGGTCATCTTTTACTTTTAACAACTTTTCTAGGAGCGCTTTGCAGCTTTTCTAACCAATCAACTTGTTCAGAACATAACCCTACCCTTTTAAGGAGCTAAAACACTAGTAAATTTATTTTATTGCATATAAGGCCACACAACACAACACAGCAAGCATACACACTAAGACAGACAACAAGGTTAGGGAAAAGGGAGAGGAATACAAGGTTATAATTACCTACCTACTCATCTGCAGAAGCTGAAGAGAACCGGATTGTAGTGATCTGCAAATTGAGTGTTGTGGACAACACAAGTTGGTAGCTATAGCTTCTCAAAGAAAGAACATCTTTGTTTATTACATTCTACTTGTAGAAGAAGAAGAAGAAGGAGTATAATAGAGTGAATACATAGCCATAAGGACCCCTTAATGAGAGAGAGTCCATTGCCTTTCTGTGACTTGCCGGTTTGCTTGGCTCTAGCCAAAGCTTCTCTGACCTATGGAGAGTGCTTCTCTGCTTCATGAGACTCAAAGAGAATACTATGTTCCTCCCTTTGTGGTTAGTGGTTAGAGAAGCCAATGGCTAAGCATAAGCAAACTGTAAGAGGTGGAGTGTGAAGGGTGAGGACCCTTTCACACAATCCTCCATGCTTCTTCAAGAGCCATGGATTGATTTTTGCCAACAAAGTTCCATGCCTATACCAGATAGATTGCTTTCAATGATTTTTCTCCAAAGGGCTCTACAGAAGGCTAGTGGGGAACTTAGTTTCTCACCATTGCTTTAAATAGCTGATGATTGAGAAACTCACAAGTGCTATCATCTATTCATTATCCAAACTTTTTCTCTCAAACCATTCAATTTAAAAGTTGCAATTGTAGAAAGAAAGTGATGAGAGATAACACACAGTAGACTGTCCATTCAAAATAAATAAATAGCATTTATTTGATCATGGACTATTTTAACCTTAACCCAATTACCTAACTTCTTTTTAATTTCCTTCTAATCAGGATAGAGCTAATCTAACCAACTCTTAGTTTAGAGTAAAATATTCTTTAGTTTCTGGTGGTGTTAAACTATAACCTTTTACCTTCACCATTTTCCATAATCTTCAAGTTTTGTTTTCATACTATGATACTATACTACAGATTAAACTCTGCCATGAGGTAGAGAATGGTGTGAGTGAAGGATATGAGTGTCAATGTAATAAACTTGAAACAAACATGGGTACCGACCCTCTACTTTTTTCATTGGTGCTTGACTTTTGATAATTGGAAGTTATTGGGTGAGTGAATCCACTTGGTGATTCTGTATCCCCACTTTGCTTTCAATGATACATATCATCTTAATCATCCACTAATTTCATTCTTTCTCACCAGCCATGCCAGCAAAGCTATGCTACAACACCCAATGTTTGTTTTCTTGTCTTTTGTACTTTGCAACGTGTCAAAATACATTGCTTCCAATTTGAGATCTCAAAATCTACAATCCCGACCCTTCAATTCAGCTAAACTCTTTTCAACTTCCTTATGTTAATCCTTATCATACGCTCTTCTTTTGTATCTTCTCACGCTTTTTCAACCTTCTTTCTGAAAACAATGATTCCACTATCACCAAACACCAGACTCATCTTTTTTATATATTAGTCAATAAAAGTTGCAGTCAATAGCTTCAAAGAGTCCTTTCTCTCTCTCTCTCTCTGTCTCTCTCTGCCTTAACGGACATTACAAGGGTCCTTGTTTGACTTACTTTTGAACTTGGTTTTATCGTGTCGAAAACTAACACTGTTGCAAAATATGTGTTTTTGATTACTTTTTCACCACGCATCTAAGCATGTTATTTATGAAACAAGGAACCAAAATAGAAAAAAAGGTTTACCAAATAAAAGGGACATTTTACTGAAATGGTAAGTGATCTCCTTATCAGATATGCACACAATAATAGCAGCTAGACTATCCACTCAAGCTTTTTTTCACCTTGCCTCTTCTTTAAGCAAACAAACAAAATGTACATCATTTTTTTTTTCTACACCCTTTTAGAATCTAACTTTGCAATTTATTTATTACTGTTGTAACCACTCATAGTGTGTGCAGTAGATGGCAACAGATAAGCGTATATTACAGTGAAGGAGATCAAATCAAAGCTTGTTTTCTCGACTTTTCTTCGTGGCCTTTATTGCAAAAACAAAAACAAAAACTGCCATTTGGTTTCACTTGGTCAGATCAATAAGATTGCTTTGTCTTGTGTTAATTATTTATACTAACCTCTGTTTCCTTTTTAATAATGGAAAGCACAATGGTCCACCATATTGCAAATGGGCACACGACACTTAATGGAAAATCTGAGTCGGTTCCGATTTGCAATTGAGTTTTGGGGCCCCTCATAATCCAAAATTTCTATGTTGTTACTGTGAGTTCAGTTTAATTTACGTTCAAATTTGGAGGATTGCTTAGGCAGTAATCATCTTAGTAATAATTATAAATGTCATTTGAAGAAGGCCTAGTACAACTGTTCACATTATTTTTGAGTTGAAGATCATGCTCAAATTTCTGGCTAATTGCATAATATTAGAGGTTTCGTTATTTGGTGTGATTTTCGAATGACGACCAGGACCACGACCTACCAGATTTTGCCTATATAAACCTTTGAAGGTACTAGGAAGCCTTCAATGTATTCTTTACACTAGCTTTGCTTTACTAGGAATGACGTCTCAACAGTGCCTACCCTACACATATTGTCATAATCTTATTCCCTTCCCGTTTTGGTATGTTCCCTTTTGCTTTTATTAACACCTATATTTTGTTAATGTACCCCTTACTATCTCAACAACCATCAAAATAAAATTAGCTATTATATATATCATCAATAACAGAGAAGCATGCAATAAAAAAAATTAAGTGGAAGCACATACACTTGATTATTATATTACTGACTATGTAATTTTTCTAGTAAAATCTATAAATTTTTTATATTTGTTAATTGTTGCGGGTTGTACAATTGTTTCGTGACGGATGTTAGGTCGGTCAAGTCACAATCTAAAATTGAGATATCTAGTAGGACAATTATTGAGAGAGATCATTGTGTGTGACATCAATTATCCCGTGACAGAAGTCAAGTGGACTATGTCACAATCGAATCGTGACGATAGGACTATTACACTCTTAAATAAAAAGTGTTGTGCTCCGATTAATGATTATAATTTTTGACTTAGATCCTAATATATATATATATATATAAGATTAAAAACATTGCAATTAAAACTATGAATCTTTTCATATAACTTTTTTAATAAAATTGCAAATTTTCTTATAACCCACAAATACTCAAGTCTTCGTGATCCCCCGAAAGACTTATTGAGTTCTAAATCATCTCTTTATTTTCCAAATAGTGTTTTACTTTTTCCTTTTCTGAATTATTTGATATAAAACTTTTGTGAATACCAAGACATTCCATATGAAAATTAGAAATTATACGAATTAGTTTTAGTTTTATTTCGAATATGGAATTGTTCATATTATTCTTATTCTTGAGAGCGAGGATTTTGAGAGAAAAAAAAACAAGGAAAAGGATAATTTTTTTAATTTAATTTTTTTTAAATAAAATAAAAGTTAGATGTTAATTTTATTATCATTTTATTTCTTTTATTTTAGAAAAAAATAATCAAAGTAAAAAATAATTGTTAGAGATCAAATTTTATCTTTTTCTTTTCCTCTCAAACAAAAATATCTGGTATAATTTAGATACACTACATGTAGATTGTCAATTTCAAAGTATATGCATGTTGCTAATAAGGTATGTTGAATTAACACACATAATAATGCTGTTTGGATAAATGTTCATGATGCAAGGGTTATATCAGAGAAAGAAAATTAAAAAGTATTCATAGGATTCATCAAGCTTAGGAGTTTTTAACAATAATGTTTTCCTTCATAGTTAAGGAGAGCCAGAGAAACCGGAAAAGACTTGGCTTTTGACCGTTCTGGTTGGACTTCAAAGAATACTTTACATTGAATTGATGAGCTGCTCTATGAACTTTATAAAAGTTCATTGAAAGTTGCTATGGTTTGTCTATTTCAAAATTAGAACATGCATTGATGAAGGTTAACTATAATGGAACTAAGGAAGATAAAAGATTTAACTTCTTTACTTTTCTTCCCATACTGAATTGTTTATTTTCTGTGTGGAATTTTTCTTAAACAATGTTGAAGATAACTGAAAACTTTTTCTTCTTTTGTGTCGTCCCACAAAGCTTGTCTAAAAATCTGCTTGGTTCGTGTTCTACCTAAGGTTGCCAAAATTAATTGTATTTATCATTTCTTTTTATGTCTCTTATTTGTAGATACTTATCTATACGGAAGATTGACGAATATTTACTTTATATTTTCTTTTGTGTTTAAATTTATTTTTTCACAAAAGTTATCTTGATTCAAGAAAATATTAAATTTATTAACTAAAACTATTTTTTAAGTCTCTTACTACAAGTATATAGGTATTATAAGATTGTACTAGATCGAAAGAGTTAATATAAAGGAGAGTGAAAAAATAAGCTAAAAGGAATTTACTTCTCGCCGCATTATTTTTTTAATATTTTTTATGCAGATTTTCTTTTAAAAATAAAATAAACACAACGAAAACTTATTTTGTTGTGTAATTTAAATTCGTCCCTCTAGCACAATTGTAACCTGTGTTAATTTCCCTTCTCTCTCTCTCTCTCTCTTT